>MDSW01163780.1_pt1 | contig 73084 bp, 64 predicted proteins | sample 811171 | NCBI WGS metagenome assembly MDSW01 (sample SAMN05326641, study PRJNA326480) | marine metagenome | isolation source: seawater | place: Atlantic Ocean: North West | collected 2012
TATTGATTCAGGATATTCTGGTGATCGAGAAATCAATGAATTTGTTGATTACTCAGAAGAGGGTATATTTGAGATAACAAAAAGAAGAAGAACTAGTGGTTTTACTAAGCTTTCTAACATAACAAGTGAAGTTAAAATGATAATGGAAAGAAACTCAAATAAGCAAGGAATAACAGGCTTAAGAACAGGGTTTAGCAACTTAGATAGTTTAAGTGCAGGACTACAGCCTGAAGAGCTGATAATTTTAGCAGCGAGACCATCAATGGGAAAAAGTGCATTTGCAATGAATTTAGCAATCAATGTTGCAAAGAGGAATAAAGAAGGAAAAGCACATGTAGCAATTTTCTCTCTTGAGATGAGTAATAACCAATTAGTTTCAAGAATGCTAAGTTCAGAAGGAAACATTAGGAATACAAAAATAAAAACTGGAAGCTTAAGTCAGAAAGAATGGCAACATTTTGAGACCACTAGAATAGCAATTAATGACTTAAATATTCATTTCGATGATTCTGGTTCTGTAACTGTTCAAGATATTAGAGCAAAGTGTAGAAAACTTTCTCAGGAAGATAAACTCGATTTTGTTGTGATAGATTATCTCCAGTTAATAAAATCTCAAGCAAGAGTTGGAAATAGACAAGAAGAAGTTGCAAATATTTCAAGAAGTTTAAAACAAATGGCAAGAGAATTAAAAGTTCCAGTTCTGGCACTTTCTCAGCTTTCAAGAGACGTCGAAAAAAGAGATGACAAAAGACCTGTGTTAGCTGATTTAAGAGAGTCCGGATCTATTGAGCAAGATTCAGATATAGTGTTATTTTTATATAGACAAGATTTTTATAAAAAATCATCAGAAAATAAAACAGGTGATGTTGAATTGATAATTGCTAAGAATAGACAAGGAATAGCTGGAGTTTCAAGATATTTTAGATTCGACACGGAATATTCAAGATTTACAGCACAAGCAGATAGACAAGAAGAATATAAACCACAAAATTAGTTTTAGTTAAAAAAACTGATTTAAATACAAATAGCCCTTAATTGGGCTTTTTTATTTAAACATGATAAAATAAAATCAGGAGTTTTTTTGTGATAAATAAATTAGAATCGATGAAAAAAAAATATTTAGAAATAGTCAATAAGCTGCAGTCTAGTAATTTAGATGTTAAAGAAATGACAAAGCTTATGAAGCAACAAAGTGAACTAGTTGAAATTGTTGGTCTTTATGATTCCTTAGTTAATAAAAAAAAGGAACAAGAAGAGTTGGAAAATATTCTCTCTAGTGAGAATGATAAGGATATGATTAAATTATTTGAAGTAGAATCAAGATCTTTACAAGAAGCAATTATAGGATTAGAAAATAAATTAAAAATGTTGATGATACCAAAAGATCCGAACGATAATAAGAATATAATAATTGAGATTAAAGGAGCTGCTGGAGGAGATGAAGGAAATATTTTTGCAGGAGATTTATACAGACTATACTCAAAATATGCAGAGTCAAAAGGTTGGAAAATTGAGATCCTAAATGCAATGGAAGGAACTAAAGGAGGATTTACTTCAATTGAATTTTTAGTGATCGGGAAAGGGGCATTTTCTAAATTAAAATACGAGTCAGGAGTCCACAGGGTTCAAAGAGTACCTTCAACGGAATCTCAAGGAAGAATACATACTTCAACAGCAGTTGTTCTAGTTTTGCCTGAAGCAGAAGAATTAGAAATTGATGTGAATTGGGATGATGTTAGATTTGATACATTTAATTCTTCCGGTCCTGGAGGCCAATCCGTAAATACAACAAAAAGTGCAGTAAGACTAACCCACTTACCAACCGGAGTTGTAGTTTCATGTCAAGAAGGAAAATCACAGCATGAGAATAGAGAAAAAGCTTACAAATTATTAAAAGCAAGGGTTTATGATAAATTTTTGCAAGAAAAAAATGAAGAAGATTCTAATATCAGAAAAGAAATTTACGGAAGTGGAGATAGGAGTGAAAAAATAAGAACATATAATTATCCTCAAAATCGAGTAACAGACCACAGAATAAATCTCACCTTACAAAGATTGGATTCAATAATGGACGGAAAACTTGACTTGTTAATTTTACCGTTACTTAATGAGTTTCAAAGAAAGCATTTATTAGAGACATAAAATGACTATAAAAACTTACATAAATTCAAGAGAAGAAATGTGTATAGAAAATAACAAACCAAGCCATGTAGTTAAATATTTACTTTTGGAAACTAGTGGTTTAAGCAATGCAAATTTTTACTTATCAATGAATAATGAAATCGGATATGAATTAAAAACAAAGTGTGACCATTTTTTAAATCAATACATAAAAAATAATATTCCGATAGATTATATTTTAGGGTATAGATATTTTTATGGATATAAGTTTAAAGTTAATAAAGACGTTTTGATTCCAAGAGTAGAAACAGAAGAATTGGTTGAGAGGGTTTTAATACTAATTGATCGATTCAATTTATCAAATGTTTTAGATTTAGGAACTGGAAGCGGTGCAATTGGGATCACCATAAAAAAAGAGAATCCTCACTGTAATGTCATTTTATCTGACATTAGTGAAGAAGCATTAGAGATAGCAAAGCAAAATTCTCAATTACTTAATACAAAATTAGAAATTAAAAAAAGTAGTTGGTTAGAGAATATTAACGAAAAGTTTGATATAATTATATGCAACCCACCGTATATTCCACTTAAAGAAAATCTTAACCCTAGAGTAAAAAAAGAACCACGTATTGCATTATTTGGAGGTTCAAAAGGTTTAGATCATTATAATACTATTTTAATGAGTGTAAAAAATAATTTAAAGGAAAATTCAATAATTGCTTTTGAACATGCGTACAATCAGTCAGCTGAGATTACTAATTTAATAAAAAAGTATTTACCAAACTTTGAAGTAAAAACAGTAAAGGATTATCAAAATAGAGAAAGATTTACATTTGCTTCATCATTCAAAATGTAAAAATATTAAAGGAGAATTTATGAAAATTGCCATGGCAAATGATCATGCAGGTACAGAACTCAAAAATTTTTTAATTAAAAAGTTAAAGAAAGACGGATTTAAAGTAACTGATTTTGGTACAAATTCAGAACAAGCAGTAGATTATCCAGATTATGCTCAAATTGTAGCTAAAGAAGTACAGAAAAAAAAATTCGAATTTGGAATTTTAATTTGTGGTTCAGGAATAGGAATGAGTATTGCAGCTAATAAAATTGAAGGAATTAGAGCAGCTCTCGTTTATGATTTATACACTGCTGAACATGCAAAAAAACATAATAATGCAAACATAATTACATTTGGATCAAGAAACCTTAAAAATGAAGATGCATATATTTTCATAAAAAAATATTTAAAGACTGATTTTGAATTAAGACACAATAATAGGTTAAAAAAAATAGAAAAAATATAGGAGAAAAAAATGTCAAAATTAAATGTAATTTCACATCCTTTGATTGAACATAAAATGTCACAAATAAGAGATAAACATTCCTCAACAAAATTGTTTAGAGAAAGTGTCAATGAGGTTGCAGGTTTAATTACATATGAGATAACTAGAGACCTTGAATTAGTTTCAAAGGAAACTGAAACTCCTATGGCAAAAACCACAACATACGTTTTAAAGAAAAAGATAGTGATTGTACCGATACTTCGAGCAGGCTTAGGTATGACTGAGGGTATAAGAAAAATGATCCCCACAGCTAAAGTAGGTCATATCGGTTTATTTAGAAATGAAAAAACACTTAAACCTCAAAGTTATTATGAGAAATTCCCAGATAGTATTGAAAGTAGTGTTGTTCTTTTAGTTGATCCTATGCTTGCAACAGGTTCTTCAGCTTCTTATGCTATAGATCGATTAAAAAAAAGTAGAGTCAAAAATATAAAATATGTTGGTTTAGTTGGGTGTCATGAAGGTGTAAAAAAGTTGCAAGAAGAACATCCTGATGTAGACATATATTTAGCTGCATTAGATTCTAAACTAGACTCAAATGGCTTTATAGTACCTGGTTTGGGAGATTGTGGAGATAGGTTATTTGGAACCAAATAAACAAAGACTTGGGTGGGTATTATACGTTCTAATTATTCAACTAATCATGACTGTTATAGGAATCACATTTTTAGGGTATTATATAGGTACAAAAATTGATCCCACCGAAAAAAACGGATATCTTTATATAGTTCTAGGATTTTTTTTAGGTCTTTTTATGAGTGCGGTAACACTGATTAGATTTTTGAAAAGCGAGGCTAACCATGAAAGATGAACATAAAGTAACATTTATTGCAATAGGGTATGGATTTGTATTAACATTAGTAACGTTAATCTTTTACGAAAATTATGTGATTTGGTCAATTTTAGGAGCATTAACTTCGTTATTTAATCATAGTCAAATGCTTAACTTGACAAAAAACAATAAAATATCAAGTTACAAACTTGCAATTCACTTAGTAACAAGATTTACAATGTATATCATTATGATGGCAATTGTATATTTTAGATTAAGAAATAATCAAGAGGAAATGATTACAGCTCTAATTATTTTACTTTTAGGGTTCTCTTCGATTAAAATAGGAGTAATAATCTATTCTCTTCCGATTTTTAAAAAGAGCAGATAGGGGAATTTATGTCGTCAGTATTAGATTACTTGAGCAATATACCTTCATATTTTTTAACTTCTCTAGCGCTAATGATTTTAGTGGGTATCATTTTATTTTTTGTAGGAAAAAAAGTAGAAAAGCTTAACCCAACAGATCGCCCTAGTAAGTTCATTGTAATCTTTATATCATTTGTAAAATTTTTCAATAATTTCATAAAAGGGTACGTAGGTAAACAATGGAAGTGGTTGTCTCCGCTAATATTGACTCTTGCAACTTATGTATTTGTATCGAATATTTCTGGAATGTTTGCACTAGACTCTCCAACTAAATATACAGCTATTACTTTTTCGCTGTCTATTTTTGCATTTCTGATAATTCAAATTACAGGTCTTATAAGTTCAAAGTGGAAGCATTTTTTATCTATATTTAAACCAATTCCTGTAATGATGCCATTAAATTTAATTGGTGAAATTACACCTATAATTTCAATAGCACTCAGATTATTTGGAAATTTGATTAGTGGTACAGTATTCATAGTTTTGATTTATAGATTTACAGGGTGGCTATCTGTTATAATAGCACCTGCATTTCATTTGATATTTGATTTAGGATTTGGGTTCATCCAAGCATTAGTCTATGTATTACTTACAGTTATTTTTACTTCCTCAAAAATTGATGATAAAGATTTTGTGTAATTTTATAAATAAAAAAAAAGGAGAAAATTATGTTAGATTTATTTTATAACACAATAGTACCAATATTAGATGTTGTTCCTAATGAGTTTTATGCAAGGGCATTTGCATATCTAGGTGCAGGTATTGCAGTAACAACAGGATTAGGAACGGGTATTGGTCAAGGTATTGCTGCCGCAAGAGCTGTTGAAGCAGTTGGTAGACAACCTGAAGCTTCTGGAAAAATTCTTACAACAATGATTATTGGTCAAGCTGTTGCAGAAACCACAGGTTTATATGGTTTGTTGATAGCGTTTATATTGATCAACCAGTAAAGCATGCAAGCGATATTTGAAGAAGTAGCCAGAATTATTGATTCTGGATTAAACTCAGTGATTAATAATCCAAGTATAGTACTGCTAAATATAATAGCTCTTTTTGTATTGGCTCTATTTGTAAAAAAATTTTTTTGGAGTAAAATTACAGATTATTTAAATAGACAACAAGATAATCTTCAAATGGCATTAAACGAAGCTGAGGAGCAAAGAAGGGCTGCTAAGAAAATTCAGGACAAAGCAGAACATGAGTACAAAATGATGAGAAAAGAAACAGAAGAACTTAAAAACATGCTTACTAAAAATGCAAAAAAAGATGCAGAAAAGGTATTGCTTGAAGCAAATCTTGTTGCTGAAAAGAAGTTAAACTTAGCTGAAAAACAAATAGAACTAGAATATAAAAAAGTAGAGAGCGAAATTAAAGAATCAATTAAAGATCTTGCTTTTACAGCTGCAAAAAAGATAATAAAAAAAGAAATTGATGAAAAAACACACAAAAGAATTATTGAGGAAACATTAGATGAGGGGATCAAAAATCAATTTAAATAATCATGTGAAAGCATTATTTGAAATTCATAAAAGTGAAATTCAAAGAGAAGAAATGTTTAAGGATTTAAGTATGCTGTCAGAGATTTTTGACAGAGAATTTTTAAAGTTTATGGAATCACCACTTAATAGAAAAAGCAAGAAGGAAGAAATTATTAAATCTTTAAAAGTTGGACCTAATATTTTATCGTATTTAATGATTTTATTGGATAACAATTTAATACATAAATTTCATGATATCTATAAAAAGATAATTGAACATAACCAGATAATTAATAAAGAATTTGTTGTAGATGTATATCTCGCTAAGAAAATAACAGAAAGTGAAGTTACAAAAATAAAAAGAGTTCTAAAAAATTATTTTGAAGCAAGTAAAATAATTTTGCAAATTCACATTGAAGAAAGCTTGATAGGTGGAATGAAAGTAATGTATAAAGATAAGGCTTTAGATCAGAGTATATATAGTGTTTTTGAGCAATTACAGACATTGACATAGGAGGAAATTTATGTCTAGTTTTGATATTAAAAATATGACTCAGGTTATTAAGAAAAAAATAAGTTCCTTTAAATCAGACACTAAACTTGAGCACGTAGGATCTGTTTTAAGTGTTGGAGACGGAATCGCAATTGTTTATGGTATAGAGCAAGCTATGATGGGTGAGCTCCTTTCTTTTCCTCATGGAGTTTCTGGACTCGTATTTAATCTTGAGGAACAATCAGTAGGAGTTATATTATTGGGAGATAGCCATAAAATAAAAGAAGGCGATATTGTCAAATCAACAGGTAAGATATTTGAAGTTCCTGTTGGTGAAAACTTATTAGGACGAGTTATTAACCCTTTAGGAAAGCAACTTGATGGAAAAGGAGAAATAGCAACTTATGAAACTAGACCGGTAGAAAAAAGAGCATATGGTGTAATGGAAAGAAAGTCAGTAGATACTCCTATGGAAACCGGTATTAAAGTTATTGACGCACTAGTTCCAATAGGTCGAGGACAAAGAGAGTTAATAATTGGTGATAGACAAACTGGAAAAACAACATTAGCTATTGATTCAATAATTAATCAAAAAGGTAAAAATATGATTTGCATCTACGTAGCTATTGGTCAAAAAGATTCAAATGTTTCTTCTATAGTTCAATTATTGGATGAAAATGATGCAATGTCATATACAACCGTGATAAATGCAGGTGCATCACAAGAAGGAACGCTTTTATATCTTGCACCTTTTTCAGGTGTTACGATGGCAGAGTATTTTATGGAGAAAGGAAAAGATGTTCTAATCATATACGATGATCTATCTAAGCATGCAGTGGCTTATAGAGAATTATCTTTGCTTTTAAGAAGACCCCCAGGAAGAGAAGCATATCCAGGTGATGTTTTTTATCTTCATTCTCGTCTTTTAGAAAGAGCAGCAAGGTTATCTGATGATCTTGGTGGAGGTTCAATCACAGCATTACCAATAATAGAAACAAAAGCAGGTGATATATCTGCATACATTCCTACAAATGTTATTTCAATAACTGATGGACAAATTTTCTTAGAATCTGAATTATTCTATGCCGGAATCAGACCAGCAATTAACGCAGGATTATCCGTTTCTAGAGTTGGTGGAGCTGCTCAGTGGAAAGGTATGAAAAAAGTTGCAGGATCCATTCGAATCAATTTAGCCAACTACCGAGAGTTAGAGGCGTTTGCTCAATTCGGAAGTGATTTAGATACATCTTCAAAGAAAAGGTTGGAAAGAGGAAGAAAAACAGTTGAGTTGTTAAAGCAAGATGTACATCAACTTTTTGATATGCCATCTCAGATAATATCTATTTATGCTTTATCTAATGGAATGTTAGACGATTTAGATATTAAACAAATAAAACCATTGGAGAGAGAAATAAAAGTCGGATTAGATAATGATAAAAATGGAATTTTACTAAAAAAATTTATTAATGAAAATAAAACATTACCTGAAAAAAAGGAAATCGAAACTTTCATTTATTCACTAAAAAAGGTACTTAAGTAAATGAATCTAAAGGAAATAAAAGATAGAATTAAGGCAGTACAAAAAACCGGAAGTATTACTAAAGCTATGCAAAATATTGCTTTATCTAAACTAAAAAACTCTAATGAAATATACGACCACTCTAAACTTTATTTTGATAAGGCAAAAAACATTACAAAAATATTGTTCAACAATCTTGATGAAGAGTCGATTTTTTTTAGAGAAAGAAATAATAAAAAAAAGTTGTACATTTTAATTTCATCTGATCGAGGTCTTGCAGGTCCATATCACTCACACTTATTTAGTTTGATTAAAGATACGAAACTTGATTCATCTGATATTTTATTTTTACCAATTGGCAAAAAAGGATTTCAGTTTATTGAAGCAAAAAAATTTAAGAATTCAATAAAAAGACCGTATCTAAATAGGGATGATATAATGACATTTGATTATTCATCGATATGTAAATTAATTGTAGATATATATAAAGAAGGAAATATAGATAGCGTTGTATTTTTATATAATAAATATAAATCAATAACTGAGCATGAATCTGTTTCTAAAGTCGTTTTACCAATTTCATTTCATGAAAGAAATGATTCTAGTGAATATATATTTGAAAATAAACCACAGGATATGATCGATGATGTAATAAAAATATATATATACGGAGAAATATTAAAAGCTTTAGCAAACGCAAAAGTTTCTGAACACTCATCAAGAATGATTGCAATGAAAAATGCAACAGATAATGCAGAGGAAATTGCCTCAAAATTAAAAATCTCATATCATAGAGTTAGACAAAAAGAAATTACAGAAGAATTAATTGATGTAATAAACGGATCAAAAAGCTAGGAGGATAGATTATGAATGGAAAAATATTACAGGTTATTGGTCCTGTTGTAGATGTATATTTTAAGGATCAGCTTCCAGAAATAAATGAAGCGCTAAAGGTTAAATTTGAAGATACAAAAACATTAACCCTTGAAGTAGCGTTGCATTTGGGTGATGGTGTAGCAAGAACAATTGCGTTGGAACCAACAGAAGGATTAAAGAGAAACATGTTAGTTCAAGCTACAGGTAACCCGATTTTAGTACCTGTTGGAGAGAGCGTTTTAGGAAGAATTTTCAATGTTCTTGGAGAGCCAATTGATAATAAACCTATCAGTAAAGGAGCTCCCTTAAGACCAATACACAGAAATGCACCTGATTTCGTAGAATTATCAGGTGAAATTGAAATACTTGAAACGGGTATAAAAGTCATTGATTTATTAGCCCCTTACATAAAAGGTGGAAAAATTGGATTATTTGGTGGAGCCGGAGTAGGTAAAACAGTTTTGATTCAAGAATTAATTCATAATATAGCTCAAGAAAGAGAGGGTATTTCAGTATTTGCAGGGGTTGGTGAGAGAACAAGAGAAGGTAATGATTTATATACTGAAATGCAAGAATCTGGAGTGCTCAATAAAACAGCTCTAGTTTTTGGTCAAATGAATGAACCACCGGGTGCAAGAATGAGAGTTGGACTCACAGGTTTAACTATGGCAGAATATTTTAGAGATGAAAAAAAGCAAGATGTATTATTATTTATGGATAATATTTTTAGATTCGTTCAAGCCGGAAGTGAAGTTTCAGCGCTATTGGGAAGAATGCCTTCAGCTGTTGGATATCAACCCACCCTTGCTACCGATATGGGAAGGCTTCAAGAAAGAATTACATCAACTAAAAGTGGCTCTGTTACTTCAATTCAAGCAGTTTACGTTCCAGCAGATGATTACACCGATCCTGCGCCAGCAACAGTTTTTAGTCACTTAGATGCAACTACAAACCTTTCTAGAAAATTAACTGAAATAGGAATCTATCCTGCAGTAGATCCATTAGCATCAACATCTCGAGCGCTAGCTCCTCACATTGTTGGAGAGGAACATTATAATACAGCAAGGTCTGTTCAAAAAATGATACAGAGATATCAGGAATTATTAGATATAATTGCCATTTTGGGAATGGATGAATTAACTGAGGAAGATAAGCTAATTGTTCATAGAGCAAGAAGGGTACAGATTTTCCTATCACAAAATATGCATGTTGCAGCTCAATTCACTAATGTACCAGGTGTTTTTGTACCTATTAAAGAGACGATAAGAGGATTTAAAGAGATTATAGATGGGAAACATGATAATCTCCCAGAGGAAGCATTTCAAATGGTGGGAACGATAGATGAAGCTATAGCAAAAGCAGAGAAACTCAATCAGGAGAACTCTAAATGACGTTTAATGTTCTATCGTTGCATGGTGTAAGTTATTCAGATGAGACCGATTTTATCTTAATAAAAGGGAATGATGGTGAATTAGCTATATTAAAAAATCATATTCCAATTGTTTTGCATATTGAAGAGGGTTTTCTAGAGCTGAGACTAAGAAAAAATAAACAATATGTTTATTTAAAACAAGCATTAATTGAATTTAAAAATAATCAATTAGAAGTATTATCGTTCGAAGCTCAAATTGGTAAAAGTCAAGAGGAAGCAAGAAGTCTTATATCAAAAGTAATTAAAGAGAGAGAAGATATTGCTAAGAAAGACAATATAGATTATTTTAAACTTGAAAAAGATTTATTTGAACAAATCAAAAAAGTTGGAGCTAGAAGTATCAATGAACGTTGAAATATCTGATTTAATTTACTTAACTTTTCTTTTCATATTTTTTTCAATTAATTTAAGAATACTTAAAGCATTAAACTTAGAATCTAAGTTTAAAAGAATGAAAACTTGGGAAATACGAGCAGCATATTTTATCTTAGCTTTGTTTTTTGCACATGAAATTAGTGATTTGCTTTTATATATTGCGGATCTTTTTAGATTTCTTTAATTAGAATTTAATTTGTAGTTTGGAGAACATATGGCATCAATTAGGAATGCAAAAAAAATTTTATCAACATTTAGAGAGAATGGTTTTGACGCTTATATTGTTGGAGGAGCAGTAAGAGATTATATTATGGGTGTTGAATCAAACGATATCGATATAACAACCAATGCAAGACCAAGAGATACAATGCGTATTTTTGATAAAGTATTAACAACAGGAATTAAGTATGGAACAGTAACAATTCTTCATAATGAAGACAAATATGAAATAACTACTTTTAGAACAGATGGTCCTTCTGATGACAATAGGCACCCAGACTATATTTACTATGGTAATTCAATTGAGGAAGATGTTTTTAGAAGAGACTTCACAATAAATGGCTTATTAATGAATGAAGAAGGAAAAATAATAGATTTTGTTGAGGGAAAAATAGATATAGAAAAAAATATCATAAGAACCATAGGCGAACCAACAAAAAGATTTAATGAAGATGCCCTTAGAATGATAAGAGCTTTTTATCTTAGATCAAAACTAAACTTTAAAATAGAAAAAAATACATTAATATCAATAAAAGAAAACAAAAAACTTTTAGATAATATTTCTAAAGAAAGACTTTTTAATGAATTAATAAAGATTTTAAAAGGAAATTACAATATGAATGCTTTAATTGATTTAAAGGATAATAATATTCAAAAGCATTTACCAGGTTTTAACAAACCTATTGAAATTCTAATAAGAAAAAATATAAAATTTAAAACAGACACAGTATTTTCATTAGGATACTTTTATAACCAAAGTGAAATGGAATATTGGCCTATTTCAAATAAACATAAAAATAAATATTTAAAAGCTTCAAATAGAGCAAAAAGTAAAAGAAAAATTGATAAGTTTGATTTATATGAATTAGGACTTGAAATTGCAATTTTAGCTGCAAGAATAATGAATATAGTATATGACATTGAGTTTTCAAAAAGTAAATTAAAATCAAAATATAATAAATTAGAAATTAAGTCGATATTAGACTTAAAAATTAAACCAAGAGAAATGATGGCTCTTAAACATAAAAAGGCTGGGGCTTGGATAAAAGAAATTCAAAAAGAATTTGTAATAAAAATTCTTAAAGGTGATCTTGAAAACTCAAAAGAGTCTCTCTTTAGAGAATATAGAGAAAATTATTTATAAAAAAAATGCCAATTTGGCATTTTTTTATTATATTTGATTTTCCAATATTTCGAACCAATTACCATATAGATTTGAATAATTTGAATCGAAATATCCAGACGGATTTAAAAGATAATCATTTAGTTGATTTGTATTAATTAATCTTGTAATATCAAATCTTAAGTGATTGTCTTCGTTGAAAAAATTAATTTTTTCAGCAAATATTTTGAATAATAATTCTCTCTGCATAAAAGTACTTTCATATCTTGTCATCACTGGTGAAAGATATGTAGTGATTGCTTTTTGAACAGCAGTGGGTAACGTTGCACCCTCATCTGTTTGACTTTGTCTTAAGTAATACTCTACTTGATTAAGAGATAGATGCTTTGAACCAGGGTTATCAAGATCATCAGGGCTTTCATTATAAACGTTTAATCCATCTTCTAATTGGTATCTATTTGCTAGATCCTCACTTGAAGAGTAAACTGCAGAAGGTGCTTCGTTAATTACATTTGTCATTATGAAATGCCATCCAAATGTAGATTGAACAGAATCAAGAACATTCATTAAATCAAGACCGTTAAATATGTAATCATCATAAAAGTCAAGATATGGAAGTTCCATAGAGTTTTGTCCTTCATCTCCAACTATAAGATCATGTAAAGCAATTGCTCGATCATAAAAAACTTTGTCAAGAGTAGATGAATTTGTTAAAAAGTTAGAAGAGTTTGTAATTGTTGAAGGAATATTTTCAAATTTCAAATTAAAGCCTAATCTTCTATATTTTGAATATTCAAGTTCGATTTGTAGATCATAAGGTACTATGTTTGATCCACGTTCAATTCTTCCAGAAGAATTAAACAAATCGGACAATGCATTTAATGCTTCGGTATCAGATTTAAATTGGCCAATTTTTTCATAAATATCTTCAACTAATTCTTTAAGTCCTGATTTTATTTCATTGACAGATGCCTCTGAAATAGTATCAAAATATTCTTGAGGATTATCTGGAAATCCATCTCCATCATTATCAAAGTAAACAAGCAGATGGCTAACTTGAGTTGATTTAAATTCGTCATGTTGAATTTTTGCAAGGTCTGTAAATAATTGGAAAACTTCTTCACCATAATGTGCAGTATAATCTTCTGAGTATTGATTTCTAAGTTCAGGGTAAACATAAAGTTCGTATACAGCTTCCTCGTTAGTTAAGGAACCAAATGCTAGTAAGAGAAATGTTTCTCGACCGATACTCGCTGGAAATCCATTTGAAGCAAAACTATTAGAGGAGAATTGACGAATTATTTCTTCAAACTGAGTATTATAAGTTTCCAAATCTTCATCAGATATTGAATAATCGGTATTATCTAATAAGAACTTATTAGTGAGAAGATCTATTGAAACTGTTACTCCAAACCTTTTTTCTAATTCATCATATAATGAGTTGACTTCGATATCAACTTCATCAACACGAGCAACAACTGAACCAGATCTGTTAGAGTTTGTTCCCGTATAAGCAAAGGTTTGATTGAAAAAAGTTCGAATAATCGGATCAAATATATCTACTGATGTATTTTCATAGAGTTCTTCTACTTTTTCTGTTACGTAGGTAGTAGTTAATTTATTACTAATTATTTCTTCACGAATTTCATTAGATATTTCTTGCGCTATTTCACTTTCAGGATTAAGCAATTCAGAGTCCTCATCTTCGGGATCAGAAATCAATACATCTGCATAATCATCTTCATTGTCATTTAATTTATAAACTAAGTATCTAGAGTTTCCATAAGTTTGAACTCTTGCTGAGTAGGGATTACTTGCATCTTCTAAGTCTTGTTTGGTTTCAGATGTAAGGGTATTGAATAGGTGTGCTCTTAGGCTTGTGCTTATGTCTGTGAGATCTTCATATGAATATAATGAAGAATATTCCGAATCTAAGCCAACAATATTACCTTCTGTATTTACATAGATTTGTGAAGAAGGGTTAAGTAAATTGTATATATCAACAAATTTCTCTTTAACTAATGTGTCAGGCAAAGCTACATCAGATAACCCGGTTGATCTTGTAGTAGATATGGAATAACTAGTGTAATATCGTTCATATTCCTGAGCTGATAGAAGATTTCTATCTGCTTGAACTTTATCTAATAAATTTAAGTCTTCCAAGATTTCAACAACATGAGCGTAACCTTCTGAAGAAAGGTCATTTAAATCAACATATCCAGGATCATTTTCATCATCTATACGTATATCAGGAACTTGGTACCAGTTTCCTCTAGAATCAGATTTTAATCCAACAGCAAATAGAGCAGCGTTTGCTTCATTCAAGTTTAGAAATCTTATAATTAAAGCATTTACGTTATGTCTACCTTCCTTGTTGCTCTTATAATAACTAAGAATGTCTTCGTCTGATATAAATTCTGTTGTATCTTCTAGACCAACATTAGTTAGAAGAATTTTTCTGGCATAATGTCTTTGAGCAGCTTTCAAAATATATTCATCAAGTAATTCCTCAATTTGGGAATAACCTTTGAAAGAAACTTGTAGATTAGAAATTTCAGAAAATAAATCTTCTCTATTTATTTCAGGATTTACTAAATATATCGTATCAACAAATTTTAATATTTCTCTATTTCTTTTATCTTCGTTATTAGCAAATCTTTCTTCCAAGGCCTCAACATCAGTAATACCATAAATTGCTTGATTTACATTTTCATCTATAAAATCGTTAAAATATTCGTCACCTTCGGAAATTAAAGCCTTAACTTCTAAAATCTCAGCTTCAAAAACGATTTCATCTATCATGCTTGCTAAGATATCTGATGCTTGAAATCTTAGTGAATTATATAATTCTAATTCTGAAATCGAAAGATCTTCAAAAGAAACATAAACATTGTCTTCTGATAAATCTCCTAAAGGAACATTAGGTGAGTTTGAACATGCAGACAGTACAAGTCCAACAGATAATATAAAAATTAAAATAAAACTTTTTTTGATCTTTTTAATAAATTTTTGCATTGATGATTCTCCTTATTTTACTAGAAGCAAATTTAATATAGCACGAAATGAAGCGATTTGCAAACACTTTCAATCTAACTTATATTTTAACATGAATCTATGATAAAATGAAATTAGGTGAACAAATGAAAGTACATGTTCTAGCGAGCGGTTCTAAAGGTAACATGACATTGATAAGCTCTTCAGATGGATGGATTGCTCTGGATGTTGGTTTATCTAAAAAGCTTATATTAGAAAAGTTAAGTAAATTAAAAGTAACTGTAAATCAAATAAAGCATATAGTCATTACTCATGAACACTCCGATCATACAAAAGGATTAAAATTTCTTATTGACTCGAATTCTGATGTAAACGTGTATATGTCTAAAGGTACACTTTTTGATTTAGACAAGAAGACTTTTTTGTCATTAAAATCTAAAATAAATATATTGGATACTAGAAAAAAAGATAAAATAGATCAATATATTTTCACTTCCTTTGTAACATCACATGACTCAAAAGAACCATTAGCATTGGTTTTTGAAAATTCTAAATTCAAAGTAGTATACATGACTGATACAGGTTATGTTGATCAAAAGAACAAGCAGCTCATTTCATGCGCAGACTTATACCTTTTAGAGTCGAACCATGATCCTGAAAAATTGTTAAGTTCTAAAAGACCAATGAGTCTCAAGAAGAGAATTTTAGGAGAGAAAGGTCATCTAAGTAATGATGATGCAAGCAGATTAATTAATGAAATAATCTGTGATAAAAAAACTTCTTGGATGGTAATGCATATATCAGAAAGCTGTAATTCGATTAGAGAAATTGAAAAAGCTATAGTTCGTAATGTAAAAGAAATTAAAAATCTTAGTGTTTTTTATGCAAATCAAAATGAAATAAAAAGCTTAATTCTATGAAAATAATTGCAATAGGGAAGACGAGAAATAAGAACTTAATAAATCTAAATGAATTTTTTTTAAAACAATTGAAAAACTTGAAAATTGAAATATTATCAAAGTCAAATAAATTTGATGAAAATGTTAAAATCATGAAAAAAATAAAGCAAAGAGATTATGTAATAGCTTTGGATTCTCAAGGTGAAAGCATTGATAGTATTAAATTTTCGAATTTAATAAACTCTTCTGAAACATACATTAATAAAGAAATAGTTTTTGTAATAGGTGGTTCGGAAGGTCTTGATAAGAATATTATTGCAAGAGCAGATAAGGTGTTATCATTTTCCAAGCTGACTTTTCAACATCAAATTGTGAGATTGTTATTAATAGAACAAATATATAGAGCAAAAAAAATTCAGGAAAATCACCCATATCATAAATAAATTAAGGTAATATAAGATCGATAAATATTTGTTTTTTGAATAATACTATGATAATATACTTTTAATAAGAGGAAACTATATGAAAAAAAATTTTACTTCTAATTATTATTATATATATTGAAAGGGTGCTTCGGCCTTCCTTTCGTTTTTTATTTGGAAGCCTGCAAAACTAATTAGAGTCCTTGGTCTTCCAAAGGACTTTTTATTTTAAGGAGAGAATTATGATTATACAAATGAAATTAGATGCTACTAAAAAGCAATATGAGAAAATCACAAAAGATTTCAGGAACAAAGGGTATCAAATTAAGGACGTATCAAGTAATACAATTTTTGTTTTTGGTTTGATAGGTGATACAAAGTCACTAACTGAAAATGATATTTTTGTATATGAAGGTGTTGCTAAGGTCACTAGAATCCAAACACCTTTTAAAAAAGCAAGTAGAAGTCTAAGCAAAACAGATTCGGTTATTAAAATTGGGAGTGATGTAAAAATTGGTGGTGGAAATTTTCAAATTATTGCCGGTCCTTGTTCTGTTGAGAGTGAAGATCAATTCAGAATTATTGCCAAGACTATTAAGGACGCTGGAGGAAAAATAATTAGAGGAGGATCTTATAAACCTCGAACTTCACCTTATTCATTTCAAGGTCTTGAAAAAAAAGGGCTAGAAATAATGAGAAAAATTTCAAATGAATTTGGACTAAAGATTGTTTCAGAAATTCCGTCTTCAGATAAATTAGAAGAGTTCGAAAGATTAGTTGATATGATTCAAGTGGGTGCAAGAAATATGCAAAATTTTTACTTGCTTAAAGAATTAGGAAAATCAAAAAAACCCATAATTTTAAAAAGAGGATTATCTTCAACAATAGAAGAATGGCTCTTGGCTGCCGAATATATAATTCATCATGGAAATCCGAATGTTATTTTATGTGAGCGTGGTATTCGTACTTTTGAAAACTATACAAGAAATACTTTAGATTTAAGCGCAGTTTTGGCCGTTAAAGAATTATCACATCTTCCAATAATTGTTGATCCGTCTCATGCTTCAGGTAAGAATTGGATGGTTGAAAAATTATCCCTTGCTGCAGTATCTGTAGGTTCAGATGGTGTTATGATTGAAATTCATAATAATCCAGAAACAGCATTAAGTGACGGTGCACAATCTTTAAATTTAGAGCAATACATAAAAACTGAAAATAAAATTTCAAAATTTAGAGAAATGTTGAATTTGAAGACATGACAATATTCATAGTGGGTTTAGGACTAATGGGATCTTCTTATGCAGAAAGATTAAGTCAAAAAGGACATACAGTATATGGATTTGATTCTGATTTAAAGGTTTTAGAAAAAGCAATTAATGATAAATTAATTAATAATGATAGCAGAATTGAAAAACTTAAAGTATCAGATTTAATTATTTTAGCAGTATATCCTTCAAAAATCGTTGATTTTATAATTAATTACCAGAAACTATTTAAAAAGGGCAGTCTTATAACTGATATTTCTGGCACAAAAGAAAACATGTTAAATAAGGTTGAAGATATTTTAAGAGAAGATGTTTCATATCTATCACACCATCCAATGGCAGGAAGAGCCAAAAGAGGATATGAGTCTAGAGATAGTTCAATGTTTAAAGGTAATAACTTTTTAATAATAAAAAATAAAAATACATTAAGATATAATATTGAGATTTTAAAAAGAATTGCAGATGATTTGGGATTTAAAAAAACTCATATATTAACTTCTGATGAACACGATAAAAATATTGCTTATACCTCTCAATTAACTCATATCATAGCGACTGCTCTAATGTGTGGAAATGAAAAAATTTTAAACGAGACCACGGGGGATTCTTTTCGAGACTTAACAAGGATTGCCAATATAAACGAAGATCTATGGACAGAATTATTTTTATCGAATAAAGAAAATCTAATTGAGTCAATAGAACAATTCGAGAAGAAGATTAAAGTATATAAAGATTTATTGATAACTAAAGATTCTAATCAATTAAAAAAAGAATTAATAAAAGCAAGAAAATTGAGGGTTAAATTTGAAAACAATAAATGAGTTAAGTTACCCGATTCATATTGAAGATTCTAAATTAAATAATTTGCCAAAGCTCCTAAAGAAATACACATATAAAAACAGGGTTTATGTTGTTTCCGATTTAAATGTTTGGAACATTCATTCAAAAAATCTATTAGATTCTTTAAGAAATTTTGATGTTGTTGTAACTCTAATTGAAGCGGGAGAGAAATCAAAAGGATTAGATGGGTTTAATGAATTAACAAAGAGCCTTATAGAAAAAGGGATTTTAAGAGAAGACTTGCTAGTCGCTTTCGGTGGCGGAGTTGTCGGTGATCTTGTGGGTTTTGTTGCATCAACTCTCTATAGGGGAATAAAATTTGTTAATATTCCTACAACAGTCTTAAGTCAGATTGATAGTAGTATTGGATCTAAAGTTGGAATAAATTTTCATGAAGGAAAAAATATACTTGGATCATTTAAGGATCCAAAGTTTGTTTATGTTTTTTTACCTTATTTAGAGACTTTATCAAAAAGAGAATTTAATAATGGTATGGCAGAAGTGGTAAAAATAGGTTTAATTTCAGATAAAACTCTTCTAGAGGATATTTTGTTAGAACTTGATACTAAAGTTTTTGTTGAAAAAGCGATAAAAAACAAAATTAAATTCATTTTGGAAGACAAATTTGAAAATAATAAAAGAAAATTATTAAATTTTGGACATACGTTAGGTCATGCTATTGAGTCAATGAATAAGTATGAGAAAATTAAACATGGTGAAGCAATTTCTCATGGAATTATATACGCGATTAAATTAGGAATAAAAGAAAAAATATCTGACGTAAAAATGCTAGATTATGTTTATGATATATTAAATAGATTTGAATTGTTAAACATTAAAATTGGAGAATATAAAGAATATTTTAAATATTTTAAAAGAGATAAAAAACAAATCAAAGAAGGAATTCAATTTATATTTTTAAAATCGATTGAAAACCCAAAAGTTAAAGTTATGAGGGGAAAAGATTTAAATGTCGATTAAAATATATCCAAAAAAAATATCTGGTAATGTTCATATAATTGGTTCAAAGTCAGAGTCTCATAGGGCTTTAATTGCTTCAAGTTTGTCTGAAGGAAAGTCAACAATTGAAGGCTTATATTCAAGTAAAGATATTTCTGCAACAAGAAATGCTCTGAAAAAGTTAGGTATATCAATTATTGGTGATTCTATAATTGGAGATACATTTTACTATAACAAATCATACATAGATTGTGATGAATCAGGATCAACTCTTAGATTTTTGATTCCATTAAGCATACACTTTTTTGGAGAAGCTTTTTTTACAGGAAAAAAGAGACTTTTTGAAAGACCATTAGATCAATATGAAGAATTATTTAATTTCGAATTTATTGATAAAAGTAAAACAAAACTAAAAATTACTGGAAATCTTAAATCTAAAAAGTTTGTATTAGATTCATCAAAAAGTTCACAGTTTATTTCTGGGCTTTTATTTGTTCTTCCCTTGCTTGAAGGCACTAGTGAAATAGAGTTTAAATCAGAAATAAAATCAAAAAGCTACATTAATATGACAATAGAAGTTTTAAATAAACATAATATTTCTATTGATTACAAAGATAATAGGTTGATAATTCCAGGTAGACAAGTATATGAGAATTTTAATCACATAATAGAGGGTGATTTTTCTCAAGCAGCATATTTTTTTGTTGCTGGTACAATTGGTTCACCTATTTCAATTTCTAATTTAAATATAAAATCAAAACAAGGAGATAAAAAAATTTTAGAAATTTTGAAAGAAATGGGAGGCAATGTTATTTATGAGAAAAAAAAATTTTTTATAAATCCATCTAAAACGAGAGGTATTAAAATTGATTTATCTGATATACCTGATCTTGGACCGCCGTTAATAATATTAGCATCTTTATCAGAGGGCACTACATCGTTTTACTCTGTAAATAGGTTAAAGTATAAAGAATCTGATAGATTGATTGCAATGCTTAAAATATTAGATAAGTTAAAGGTTAAATACAAACTTTATAATAACTCTCTTTCTATAAAAGGAAGAGAATGGTTTGAAGGTAATGAAGTGTTTTCTACCCAAGGAGATCATCGAATTGCAATGTCATTGGCTATAGCAAGTATTAGATGCAAAAAACCTATAATAATAGATGATGAAAAGGTTGTAAGAAAATCATTTCCAAATTTTTTTGAAATATTTAAGGGTTTAGGAGGAAAGTATGAAAAAATTAGAAAGCTTTAGAGAAGAAATAGACACTATTGATTCAAAAATGAAGGATTTATTTTTATCAAGGATGAAAATAGTAAAAAAAATTAAAGATATCAAGAAGGAACATAATCTATCTATTTTTGATAAAGATAGAGAAAAAAAACTTTTTAAAAAAAATTTTTCAAGTTGGAATTCAGAAGTTCCGCTAGAGTTTTATAGAGATTTTTTAATTAAAGTCGTAGAATTGTCAAAGGAATATCAAAAATGAATTTAGGATTACTGGGAAAAGATATTAAATATAGTTTATCTCCAAAAATCTTTAAAAAAATATCAAAAATATTGAATATAAAAATCAACTATACTTTAATTGATGAGGAAAAAGAAGTTTTTGATGAAATAATAAATAATTTGAGACTTGGCATTTTGGATGGGCTTAACATAACAAAGCCTTACAAAGAAAAAATTATAAAGTATTGTGACTATGTTTCTGAAGAGGCGTTAAGTATTGGAGCGGTAAACACATTAGTTAGCAGAAATGGAAAAATACATGGTTTTAATACAGACTTGTTTGGGTTTGGAAAGTTGTTTGATTACTTTAACTCATTAGAAAAAGAGATCTATATATTTGGAAACGGAGCTTCTGCAAAAATGGTTGCTAATTTTTTAGAAAGTAAAAATAGAAAATTTAAAATTGTAAAAAGGTCAGTTTCTTCAAGAATAAAAATTAGTGAAAACGAAATATATTATAATCAATTGCCGTCATCTAACGGATTAGTTATTAATTCTTCAATTATTGGTACAGATAAAAATCATAAATCTATGGTAAGTGATAGTCAGTTAAGTAATAAGGAAGTCATAGATCTAGTATATAATTATAAAGAGACTATTTATATGAGAAAAAGCAAAAGAGGAATTAATGGATTAATTATGCTTATCATTCAAGCTTTGAAAAGCTTTGAAATATGGTCTAAAAAAGAAATTCAGATTGATCAATTATTTAAGATAATTAGAGGAGAAATAGTAAATGAACTCAATTGGTAAAATATTTAAAGTTACATTATATGTAGAGTCCCATCAAAAAAGTGTTGGAGTTGTTATTGATGGAATAAGACCGGGATTAAAAATAGATGTTAATAAAATATCAGAAGACCTTTCAAAGAGAAGGCCAAATAAAATTGGTACAACATCAAGAGTAGAAAAAGATAACTTTATTATAAATAGCGGTCTTTTGAATGGTTACTCTACAGGGTCACCTATAAACATCAATATACCAAATGAGAACATTGTATCATCAGACTATGAAGATATTAAATCTCATCCAAGACCAGGTCATGCAGACTTTGTTTCAAATTATAAATATAAAAATTTTAATGATATTAGAGGAGGCGGTAGATTTTCTGGGCGACTTACAGCACCAATAGTTGCCGCAGGTGCTATCGCTAAAATGATTATTCCTATGAAACTTTCTAATGATTTGATACAAGTTGGAAAGTGCAAAGAACCAAGACAATTTGATGAATATTTAAAAAAAATTGCTGAAGAAGGAGATTCAGTAGGTGGATTAATTGAACTAAAAATTTCTAATATGCCAATTGGACTAGGCGAACCTAACTTTTATAAACTTGATGCTGCAATAACAAATATACTTATGAATATACCAGCAGTAAAGTTGGTTTCATTTGGAAGTGCATTAGAAACATTAGAATTAAAAGGTAGTGAGTTTAATGACATAATTATAAACAAAGACGGACAAACAAAAACTAATCATTCTGGTGGAGTTGTTGGGGGAATTTCAAATGGAAACGATATTGTGATAAAAGTTTATGTGAAAGCACCATCTAGTATTAGAAAAATTCAAAACACCTACTCTTATGATAAAAATAATTTAAAAGAATTATCAGTGATGGGAAGACATGATGTTTGTATTGCTAGGAGGGCTGGCATTGTTCTAGAAAACGCACTTGCAATAGTTCTAGCAGATATGTACCTTATTAAGAAAACATATGAATAATATAAACGAAGAATTTTTAAAGTTTATAGGTGAAACAACAAAAAAAGAATTAAGAAAAATTAACATTGATTCAAAAGAAAAAATTCTTAGATTATTTCCCAAGTCTTATGATGACTTTAATATTACAAACGATAACGATATATTTATTGCAGAAATAACTACTAATCCGCAAACTTCATTTTTTCGAATTCCAAAAACTTCTTTTAAAGCAATAATTAATCATAAAAATTATAATGTAATTATATTCAGAAGAGCATACTTATCAAAAACTTTACTCATTGGGGACAGAGTTCTATTAAAAGGTTCTATAAAAAAAAATATATTTGTTGCTAGTGAAATTAAACCAATCAATAAAAAAAATATCCTAGAGCCAAGATACAAATTAAAGGGGATTAAGGACCATGTTTTAAGAAAGGCATTTAATTTTTATTTTGACTTGGATAAAAATAAACAAAAATTGATGAATGAGTATGATGAAAAAGTTTTAGAAAAAGGATATTATTCTTACTATAATTCACTTAAAGCAATTCATATGCCAAAAAATCAAGATGACCTTGAAAAAGGTTTGCTTTCAATGAAAGTCTATGAGTCGATAGAATTTTTACTTAAAGTAAATAAAATCAAATCAGTGAAAAAAAGACCACCGTACAAATTTTCTATAGATTCATTAAAGAAACATTTAGATAGCCTTCCTTTTTTATTGTCTAATGAACAGATAAAAGCGGTTGAAGACTGCATTATGGATTTAAATTCTGATAAGTCTTTAAATAGATTAATTCAAGGGGATGTTGGATCTGGGAAAACAATTGTTGCTTTTCTAACTTCTTTGCTTTTTTTAAAGAATAATTATAAAGTTGCATTAATGACACCAACTCAAATTTTAGCAGAGCAACATTATGAAAACTTTAGAAACTTATTTAATGAAAAGGTTGTTCTTGTTACTGGAAACAATAAGGATAAAAGTAAATTAGACCTTTTGAATTCTAATAAACCATTACTTATTATTGGAACGCATATTTTATCTAAGAGTAATTTGGATATAAAAAATCTAGGGTTAGTAATTGTTGATGAACAACATAAATTTGGTGTAAATCAAAGAAAAAAATTGGTTGATAAATCACTATTTAAAGACCTATTGTATCTCTCAGCAACTCCAATTCCAAGGTCAATAGTAAATATAGTATACTCAAATGCAAATGTTTCTAATATATCATACAGAATTGGATCAAGAAAAAAAGTAACTTCAAGAAGTTTGGGATTTGAAGTATTAGATAAAGTCTTAGACCAGCTTGAAACAGCTTTAAAAAATAATCAACATGTTTTTGTGGTTGTCCCATCAATTTTTTCAACAAGAACAAAAAATAACATATATTCTTTATACAGTCACTTTAAAACAAGATTTAATGAACACCTCTTAGTTGTTCATGGACAAATGGATAAAACTGAGCAAAATAGTATATTTAGAAAATTCAAGAATTCTGAAAAAGGTATTCTTTTGTCAACCAATATAATTGAAGTTGGAATAGATATTCCGTCAGCAACATTCATGGTTGTTATAGATGCAAATTACTTTGGACTAGCACAACTACATCAATTGAGAGGAAGAATTGGAAGAGGAAATTATAAAGGTGTGTTCTACATGGTAAGTGAAAATCCTGAACTTGAAAGATTAAAAATTCTAGAGTCTCTATCTAATGGTTTTGAGATAAGCAAATTAGATTTAAAACTAAGAGGTCCCGGTAGCTTTTTTGGTGAGTTTCAAACCGGTCATCTAAGAGAAGGACTTATTGACTTATCCTCTGATCTATCGATCATACAAGAAGCGCAAGATATACTAAGTGATGTTCTATGATATAATTACGTTTGAGAGGTTAATATGATACATTTATCAGTTGATGGAATGGGTGGCGATAACGCACCTAAGGAAATTTGTCAGGGTGTAATGAAAGCACTTCATGAATATAAAAATATAAAAATCACTATATTTGGAAATGAAAAATTGATGAATCCATATTTAGAAAAAAATGAGAGGTTAGATATTTTTCACTGTGAAGACTATTTAGCCATGGATGAAAAGGATGTTTTAAAGAAATATAAAGAGAATAAAGAGCTTTCAATGTTTAAAGCAATGTCATTCGTTAAAGAAGGAAAAGCCGATGCTTTCGTTTCTGCTGGACCAACCCAAGCAATAATCTTGGGTGGGCATTTTATAATTAAACGAATGAAATATATGAAAAGAGTTGCTATTGCACCTATAATTCCTTCATATGATGGAAGAGGAAGGTTTATGCTTGATGGGGGAGCAAATACTGAGTTAAAGCCGGAGCATTTAGAAGATTTTGCTCTTTTTGCATCTATTGTAGCAGAAAAAATTTACAATAGAAAAAATCCTAAAGTTGCAATGATAAATATTGGAACAGAAAAAAATAAAGGTAGAGATTTAGAAAAAAATACCATTAAACTTTTAGAAATGAACCCAAATATTAATTTTTACGGAAATATAGAACCGAAAGAGATGTTTACCTCTGATGCGGATATATTTTTAACAGACGGTTTTACAGGAAACATAGTAATGAAAACTATGGAGGGATCTATAAAAGGAATGGGAATGGTTTTAAAGAGAGAGATATATTCTAAACTAAGTTCGAAATTAGGTGCGGTATTAATAAAAAAAGCAATGAAAAGTACAAAAAAAGCATTAGATGCATCTGAAATAGGTGGTGCGATAATAATGGGTTTTGAAAAAATAGTAATTAAAGCTCATGGTTCATCAGATGCGCATGCTTTTAAAAATGCTTTAAGACAAGCGAAGGAAATGAATGAATTAAGTATTTTATCTATTGTAGAGAAAAATATGCGATCAATTAAGGAACAATAAAATGAAGGAACTTCTTGATAAATTAAAAATAAAATACAATGATATAAAAATATATGAAAGAGCACTTACTCATTCTTCTTTTGCATATGAGAATAATGTTCTAGACAATGAAAGATTAGAATTTTTGGGTGATTCAGTTTTAGGTTTCTTGATGACCGAGCATTTATATCTAAAATTTGATATCGATGAAGGAAAGATGTCGAAAATTAAGGCAAAAGCCATATCGTCAGATGCTTTATATATATATGCAAATCATATTAATCTAAAGAAATATATTAAACTCGGAAAAGGTGAAAAAAATAAAGGAGCTAATGAAGCAATAATTTCAAATTCATTTGAAGCATTTTTGGGTGCAATTTATTTGGATAAAGGAATTGAAACTACAAAGAATATTTTTAAAAAAAACATAATACCATACCTAACAGAAACTCTTGAACTAAAAGATTATAAATCATTATTACAGGAACTTATTCAAGCAGGAGGAAAAAGAAAGATAAATTATCGTGTTTTAAAAGAGTTTGGTCCATCTCATAATAAAAAATTTGAAGTGCAAGTTAAATTAGATAAAAATATAATCTTAGGTAAGGGACTAGGATCATCAAAAAAAGAAGCAGAACAAAATGCAGCAAAAGATGCTATTGGAAAGGTAGAGTATGATAATAAAAAAGTTATTTTATAATTATAATTTTAATATTGACTCTTTATTAATGGATAAACATAAAGAGATGAATCTATCGACGAATGAAGCCATAATTTTATTATCACTAGTCTCTCTTTCAAGAAAAAATAATATTTTTTCCTTAAGTTCAGTAGTTAAAAAAGTCGACAAATCAGAAAAAAGTGTTAGCAAATATATTAACGCTCTCATTAATAAAGGTTTTGTTTCAACATATCTTGAAAAAAACAAAGAAAATAAAACTAATGAAATTTTTAGTTTAGATGGAACATTTGATAAAATAGAAAAAATACTATCAAAAAATAAAAACAATATTGATAAAAAAATTGACAAAAAAAGAAATATTGTACTAAAAATCGAAGAAAACATAAAGAGAATGCTAAGGCCTAATGAGCTTGAAGAATTAAGGATGATACTTGGTTCAGAAAAAGAGAATCATGATTTAATTTTAGAAATAATTGATGAGCTTAAGGAAAAAATATCTATAAGAAAAATTCATAAGCTATTGTTATTAAGAAAAAGAATTACAAATCCATCAATTAATGAAGAAGATGAAAAAGCAATCGATGAATTATACAGAGCAATAAAATGAATCAAGTAAGAATTGAAACTACTTTACAAAAATTGTTTCCAAACGCTGAAACAGAATTAAACTTTGAAAACAATTATCAACTTCTTATCTCAGTTGTCCTCAGCGCCCAAACTAAAGATGTAAGTGTCAATAAAGTAACAAAAATATTATTCAATAAATATAAAAATTATAGAGAGTTATCAAGTGCAAAATTAAATGATGTAGAGAGTATTTTAAAAACTATAGGTCTATACAAAACAAAAGCAAGGAATATAATTAGTCTTTCCAAAAAAGTTGTTTCACTTCATAATAGTAATACTCCAAGATCAAGAGAAGATCTTGAGAATTTACCTGGTGTAGGAAGAAAAACAGCAAATGTAGTTTTAAGCAATGGATTTAATATCCCTGCTATAGCAGTTGACACACATGTTCAAAGAGTTTCTAAAAGGTTAGGAATAGCAGATTTTAAAGACAATATTTATGTTGTTGAAAAAAAATTAATGAATTATTTTCCAAAAAATAAATGGAAAACAGTTCATAATCAAATGATTTTTTTTGGAAGATATCATTGTAAATCAATGAATCCTAATTGTACAAATTGTCCGTTCTATGATTTTTGTAGATATGATAAAAAAATTAAACCAATTGATAAGGAGTAAAATATGTCTAAAGCAATAATAGTATATTGGACTGGATCAGGTAACACAGAAATTATGGCTGAAAAAATCAAAGATGGTATAGATTCTTGTGGATATGATGTAAAAATGTGTATGGTTGACGAAATAGAGAGTGAAGAATTGCTTACATATAATAATATAATTTTTGGATGCCCTTCAATGGGAGAAGAAATACTTGAAGAAACAGAATTTGAGCCTTTTTTTTCAGAAATAGAAAAAAATATTGAAAATAAAAATATTGCTTTGTTTGGTTCTTACGGATGGGGAGACGGAGAATGGATGAAAACATGGGAAGAAAGAGTAAGAAATTCAGGAGCTATTTTATTTAAAGAAGGCTTAATTATAAATTATACTCCAGAAGAAGAAGATGAAAGCATTTGTGAAAATTTTGGAAAAGAATTTGGTGAAATATTAAAATAGAAAGATATTGATTTATGATAGGTTATATAGGAAATAAAACCTTAAACTCCTTATCTGATAGTATTTTATCTGTTAAAGAGTTGGTTGAAAAAACAAAAGAATATAATTATCAAAGTATTGTTATAACTGATGAAAACTTTTTCGGTCTTTTTAAAAATATTCAATTTGCTAAAACAAATAAGCTTAAACTTATTTTTGGACTTGACTTAATTGTAAATTTTAGAGAAAAAAAGTATTATTTCTCTGCAACAGTTAAAGATCAAACGGGATATAAAAACCTCCTGCAATTAAATAAAAAAAAGTTTAATGGTGAAATTAATTTTCAAGACATAGTTGATCTTAAAGAAGGAATCTGCTTTACACTGAGAAATTATAAGATAAATTATACTAAAGAAATTTTAGACAACAATGGGGAAGTAATAGATGCGGTTTTGGCATTTAGAGAAAAATTATCAGATTTTTTTGTATGCATAAATAATTATGAAAAAGATAATTTAACTAATACTAAAATTATGGAGGATGCTTTATTATCAAAAAGACTTGTTTTTATTCCTGAGTACAATGTGTTTTATAAAAACAATGACTACAGAAAAACTTACGAAGATATATGCAATTTGAGGGGAGTTAAAATTTCAGAATATGATCACTATTTAATTTCAAATCAAGAATTCAGAGAGTTATTTTCAAAAAGAACATTTGATAATTATAATGAGTTTTGTAAATTACATAATTTTTCGGGTCCTAAAATAAATAACATTCAATTACCTGAAGTATATATTAATGATAAGTTAGCTACCGTTGATTATCTAAGATCTTTGTCACACATAGGTTTGAAAAAAAGATTAGGTAATAATAACATAAAAAAAAATATTTATGTAGATAGATTAGAGAAAGAATTAAATGTAATTGAGAAACTTGGATATGTAAATTATTTTTTGATTGTATTTGATATAGTAAGGTTTGCTAAAAAAAATGATATAAATGTGGGTCCTGGAAGAGGATCATCTGCAGGATCTTTAGTTTGTTATGTGCTTGGAATTACAGAGATCGACCCAATAATCTACAACACTTATTTTGAACGATTTTTAAATCCAGAAAGAAAATCGCTTCCAGATATTGATTTAGATTTTGAAGATTCAAGAAGAAATGAAGTCATCGAATACGCCTTTAAAAAATATTCAATACACAACGTTGTTTCAATAATTACTTTTCAAAAATATACTTTAAATTCAGCGTTAAAAGATATCTCAAAACTGATGAATGTTGATAGTATTAGATCTAAGTATTTAATTGAAAAAATAATGAATGAGGAAATTGATGATTTAGATAAAGAAATGGTTGAACTTAAAAATAGGTCACAATCATTAGTCGGATTGATTAAACAAACAGGTACACATCCAGCGGGGCTTATATTTTCAAAAAATAAATTAGACAACCTTTTGCCTATGCAAGAAGGTCAACAAGGAACATATCAATCTCAAATCGAACTTAAAGAGCTTGAAAATTTTGGGTTTATTAAAATTGATTTTCTAGGTTTAAGAACTCTAAGTATAATGTCACAGATAATTAAGAGAATAAATTTGAAAGAACAGTTCAATTTATCTAAAATATCAATGCAGGATACGAAAACGTATAATCTTTTGAAGTCGGGAGATACATGGGGTATTTTTCAACTTGAGTCAAAAGGGATAAATAAAGTAGTTAAGAGATTAAAACCTGAAAAATTTGATGATTTGGTTGCTTTGATAGCCTTGTATAGACCTGGACCGATGAAAAACATTGATGAATTTGTCCTTAGGAAAAATGGCAAATCATTTACGCATATGCATTCAGAGCTTAAATCAATTTTAGATGAAACATATGGAATTATTGTATATCAAGAACAAGTTTTAAGAATAGTTCAAGAATTTGCAAATTATTCATTATCTGAAGCGGATATTTTCAGAAGAGCGATATCAAAAAAAGATAGCAAACTACTATTTGAGGAGAGAAAAAAATTTATAGATAAAGCAGTAAAAAATAACCAAGATTTTTCAGTAGCAAAGCACATTTACGATATTATTATAAAATTTGCAAATTATGGGTTTAACAAGAGTCATAGTGTTTCATACGCATTATTGACGTATCAGATGGCTTTTTTAAAAGCAAATTATTATAACGATTTTATATTAACTATGCTTGATTTTTCAATTGGTGATAGTAAAACAACTTTCGATATAATGAAAATAATTAAGACTAAAAATATTTTGATAGGGACACCAGATATTAATTTAAGCTCAAAAAAATATACGGTTTTGAAGGGCAAAATTATTCCTCCATTAAATATTGTGAAATCAATAAATGAAGAATTATCAAATTTTTTAATAGAAAACAGATCAAATAAATATGTATCTTTTCATGATTTGAAAACAAAGATTTTTAAAAAGATAAGTGAAAAAAAGTTGAAAATGTTGATATATTCTGGTGCTTTAGACTCATTAGATTTAAATAAAAAAAGTATGGTAGAAAATATATCGCTAAAGACAATCGAGTACTCAAAATATGTTGAAGATTTTTCATACAGCAAATTCCCCGAATACACTTATATTGAGTTACAAAAATTTGAGTTAGAGTCTTATGGATACAATTTAAAATATGATCTTAAAAATTACCTTGAAAAATATAAGCTAAGAAAAATAGCTGACTTAACTCTATCAAAAAAAATTAGTATTGCTTGTATATCAATCAATAAAAAGGAAATATATACAAAAGAAAAGAAATTAATGGCATTTTTGGAATTATACGACGGTGAAAAAAAGATTGTGGCTAAAGTGTTTCCTACAATTTATTCTAAGATTAAGGATCTTGATATTTATAAATATCCTTTAAAAGTATTATTAAAATTAGAAAAATATAAAGAAAAAATCGACTATATTGTTAATGATATTAGTATCTTAAGTTCTAATTAATTGTGATAAAATAAGGTATATAAATCTTAGGAAATTTTATGCAAATATTAATAATGTTTCAATGGGTAGTCATTTCAATAGCTGTAATTCCAAATTTGATATTAGGATTAAAAAGAGGAGCTCTAAAATCAGTTTATTTTTTTGTGATTAATATCATGCTTGCATTTTTTATACTTGCAATTATATCTGATCTATCATTGTATTCTTTATTTAAGCCTGAAGAAATTATAAAAACTATTAATGAAACAAATCTTTTAGATAGTCTAGAATTTGATTTTTCAAGTATTGATTATTTAGTTACATTAGGAGATATTTTTTATAAGCTAATAGTATTTTTTACTTTATTTTTTATAATCAGATGGTTGATAAATTATGTTTTTTTTGGTTTAATATGGGAATTTAAATTTAAACAAAAAGAAAAAGCAAAAAAAAGATATAAATCTATTCGAAATAGATTAACCGGAGGTTTTTTGGGTTCTATAAAAGGATTCATATTAGCCATAATTTTTTTATCTCCTTTTATGTCTTTGTTTTCAAGCATTAATAATCTAAATTTAGAAGTAGAGTTGAAATATCAAAATTATTCTTATGAAAATCTTAAAACTAATTCTGGTTTTCAAAAATATTATGATCAAATATTTGATTATGCATTCGTAACTGAATTTCAATCTGGAAGAAGTTTAAACCTTAGAGAAGAATTTAAAATCTTTTTTGAGTGTTTAACTATTTTAAGAAATGAAGGATACCTAGATTCAAATTTTGAATTTAGTGATTCTATGGATTTAAAAATTGATGATATTCATGATATCTTGATAAAATTAGAAAACTCAAACCTAGTTTTATCACTTTTAGAAAATTCTTCACAAATGTTAATTAATGGTTTTTTTGATGAGATAATAAATATCGAAATGGGTTCGTTTCTTACTGATGACGCAAAGCATTATATTTCAAATATAGATTGGGAAAAAGAACTAACTTTATATACCAGCATTCTTGAAAACACAGAAGGCTTTGAAACTTTTCAAAATATAAATGATGTAATTGAAAACTTTGTTGTTGATGGCGAAATATCAGATGAAAACATTTCATTTTTTTCTAATATATTGATTAAATTTTTCGAAACTGAGATATTCAATTTTTCTGGTCATTTGATTGATTCATATTTAAATTATGAAACGGATCAAAGTGAAATATTTAATATTTTAAAAGAAATCTTTGAAGACGAAAAAGTTGATTTTAAGATTTCAAATGAAATAGAATCTTTTATTTCATTAATTCATCAAGTGAATGAATTCACGTCAATAAGTGAATTGATGGCATTAATTAATGAATTTGATTTGCAAAAATTTTATGAGATTGGATATGATTTTGGACGCTTGAGCGAACAAAACTTCAACGATTTAGTTATAAATATAAAAAATTTACAAATGATTGATTTTTTAGATAAAGAATTATTGGATGCATTGATTGACGAGTATCAAATTGCCAATGTAATAATACCGGAAAGTTTTGATATAGATAAGGAGATAGACTTTACTTTTAATTTATTAAGAGTTGTTTCAAAATATTTATATCAAAATTCAACAGTCCCAGTGATGAATGCAGAAGAATTTGACTTTTTAGAATTGATTGTCAGCAATGATTTTTCATCAGCAATTCTTCAGGATGGAATTTATGATTCAGATTTAATTGTTCCATATTTTTCCAAAACTTTAGAACATAGCAATGAATCGATAATTAATGGTATTAATTTATTGCCTGAAGAGTTATATCAAATAGAAAATAATGATGATTTTTGGATTAATGAATATAATGCAACAATAAGAATGTTAATAGCAGTATTGCATGATGTAACAGAAGATAAAGAACTCTCTTATAACAATCTATCAAATATGTTTAATTTAGAATTAAATACAATATTATCTGTTTCGGGAACACTTTCTGATAATGAGCTTTTTGACTCTAAAATTATTCATAATATTTTTTCTAAATTTCTTTCTTCTGACGAATTCAACTCTATGATATTTGAATTCATACCAGCTGAAATGAGTGAATATTTTACAGACTTATCATTTAATCCATCTGAAAGTTTAATGGATAACGATGATGTTCTAGGAACCATTTTTTCAAAAGAAAACTTAGTAGATTTTTTAGATGCAATTTCAGTAATCTCGATTGAAGAAGATAAAGAAATCGATATAATTAATTTAGTTACAGGAATGATTGATAGATTTAGTAATGAAAACTCGTCAAAGGATGATTTAGAAAGATTTTTAAATTCAAAGTATTTAAGTCGACTTATTTCAAGAATTCTAACGGCTGATGGAATAATAAATCTAATATCTGAGAATTCATTTAATTCATCAATATTTTTAGATAAACTACCTGACAATTCAAAATCTGAAGTCGAGGGTATCACATACTTAAATTCAAACGAAATTAGAAACCTCATTGTTAGTCTAAAAGCTTTAAATATTTCTGATTTAAAAAATATCTCATTTGATTTAGATACAATAAGTAATTATTCTAATGATCAAATCATGCTAATTTTAGAATCAGATTATTTTTATAATTTGGTAAGTTTGATATTTTTAAATCAATCGTCGTTCAGTATTCCAAACATAGTGATTCACGAAGATGGAGAATATAGTAATTATATAAACAAAGACGAAATCGTTGCTATTGTCCAATCATTATCAGTTTTAAATCAAATAGAAGATATTGAGTCGCTGACACTTTATGACTTAAAACAAGTTTTGTCAAAAGGTTCTATTACAATTCTAAAATTGATATCAGATACGGTTGATAATCTTACAACAGTTCCAATTGAAGCTAAAGATAATCAAGGAACAATAAAAATAGAGGAAATAATACAGTTATTGGATTTTGTAATATACATGAATAATGGTGATGAAAATTCTAGTCTAAGTTCTATAAACATCAGTTCAATAAGCGCTTCGGTTGATCTACTCACAGAATATATCAATAATTATGATTCTCGACTAATTGAGTACTTGATTAATAAAACTATTTTAGATGCTATAGAGGTCCCAGGGAGTGTAATAAATACAGTAGATTACAGCTATAATTACATTATTGAATCAGAGTTGATAAAATTGATATCTTCTCTAAATATATTAGGCGTAGAAAGTATCGAAAATTCATTTTCAGTTGACGCTATTTCAATAGGCGATTTAGGTAACATAATTCAAGAAGATTCAGTGATTATTAATAGTTATATTAGTTCATTAATAAAAAACTCTATAGAAGTACCTATTGGAAGTATTGATAATGAAAACATCATTTTTAAATCAGAGCTGTTAAATGTTTATCAAATCATTTTAATAATCAAAGACAATAATATGAATTTAGTAATGAGTGATGCAATAAACGATATAAATTCTAATACAATTGATTCGGTTAAAATGAAAAATATTCTTGATCTCAACTCTTTGATTGGCTACAGAATAGTATCAAAAGGGATAATAGAAACTAATCTTGCTTCTTCTGAACACTTTGCAAATGCAGGAGATTTCAATTATGAGGAATCTAGTTTAGATAAAAATATAAAAATATCTGAAATGTACAACATTGCAAATGCATTAAATATTTTAAATATATCAAATTTATCCGAGATCGCAAGCTTAGATTACGAATCTTTAAATGCATTGACTGATGAAGAAGTGGATATTATTTTAGATGTTTCTGGAACCAACACGTTTATGTACTATGTTATAAGCGATCAGGTTGTTACAGATGAATTGATTTTTGCATATAATTTATTTAACAATCCAGATATACAAAAAACAAATGGAAGATTGTCTAAGCAAGATTTAAAAACGCTAATATTAAGTTTTGAATAGCTATATTTTTTCTACCTTAATTTTTTTTAATTTAGCAAATCTAGGAAGACCATCTTCTAAAATAGCTTTGTCATCTCCTTGAATTAAAGGAAGTGAATATTCAATAAAATCCTGAGTTAATCCGGTATTATCTTTTTTTATCCATGAAATAGGAATTTTCTGTTCTTCATTTGCTGCTTCATGAAGAGGTATTTCAATATATTCAATTGAATAGGGATTAGAAGACAAACGTTTAAATCCTATCATTTTATCAGATGACCCCATAACAGCTTTTTGAACAGCTATTTTTCCAGCGTTAAATGCCTCTTCTACATCAACTTTTGATGCTAAGTGTGCTGCACTGCGCTGCATTAAAGAAAATTCTATTGATCTAATTTTTACATTTACGTGTTTTGATAATTCTTTTTTAAGTGCTTCAGCAGTACCACCTAATTGAGCGTGACCAAAAGCGTCTTTTGTTAAGTCTTGATATAATTCAGGAATGTATTTTCCTTCGTGATTTTTTATTCCTTCAGATACTGCAATTATAACCTTGCCTTTTTCATTCAAAATTTTCTTTGTATCTGTAATAAAATTTTCAGGATCAAATACAACTTCAGGTAAGTAGATTAGATCTGGACCTTGATTTTTCATTTTAGCGAGTTGAGATGCAGCAGTTAACCATCCAGCATTTCTTCCCATAACTTCAACAATTGTAATCATTGGCTGATCATAAACTGTTGCATCATGGAAAAGTTCCATAAAAGTTGTTGCAACATATTTTGCAGCACTTCCGTATCCTGGAGAATGATCTGTAATATTCAAATCATTATCAATAGTTTTTGGAACTCCCATTACATTACAATCATAATTATTTTCTCGCAGAAATTTTGAGATCTTATTGCAAGTATCCATAGAATCATTTCCACCATTGTAAAAAAAGAATCTTATATTATATTTCTTGAAAACAGCTAATAATTTTTTATAGTCACCTGCATTATTTTTTGGATTTGATAATTTATATCGTACACTTCCAATTGCTGAAGCAGGAGTATTTTTTAGAAACAATAATTCACTTTTATTTTCTTTTCCTATATCATAAAAATCCTCATTAAGTATTCCTTTAATTCCATGAACAGCTGCATAAACCCCAGTAATCGAGTCTTGTTTTAAGGATTCCAAAAAAACTCCTGCTGCTGATGAATTAATCACTGATGTAGGACCTCCAGACTGCCCTAATAATGCATTACCTCTTAATTTTTTCATAAAATTCCCTTCAATTTTAACTATATTTATTTAAATTAAATAGACAAAAAAATTTTTACCATTTATATCATATAATATTTATAATTAAAGTTCAAATTATGATATAATATTTAAGTATTTTATTTATTGAGAGGTTTTATGAATATTGCTGTTTTGACTTCTGGTGGTGATGCTCCAGGAATGAATGCTGCTGTAAGAGCTGTAGTAAGAACTGCTGAAAGACACGGGCATAAAGTTTTTGGTGTTAGAGACGGCTATCAAGGTTTAATTGAAAATAATTTATTTCCTTTGGATCACAATAGTGTTTCTGGAATGTTATCTAAAGGTGGAACATTTTTGGGTACTTCAAGAGAGCCCAGATTTAAAGAAGATCAATATCAGAATATAGCTATTAATAATCTCAAAGAAAGAAAAATTGAATCTCTAATTGCTATCGGTGGAGATGGAACTTATCGAGGTGCAATGGACCTTGCAACAAAAGGATTTAAAGTTATTTCTTTGCCAGGAACAATTGACAACGATATTGCTGGTACTGATTATACAATTGGATTTTCGACAGCTACAGAAACAATTGTGGAAGCCATTGATAAATTGAGAGATACATCAAAGTCACATCAAAGATGTTCAATAATTGAGACTATGGGAAGACATTGTGGAGATTTAGCATTATTTTCTGGCATATGTGGTGGTGCAGAATTCATTATTACTCCTGAAAATCCAGTTGAAAAGAATGATATTATAGAGACATTGAAAAAACATAAAGAATCAGGAAGAAGACATGCAATTATTGTAGTTACTGAGAATATTTTTGATGTCCACAAACTAGCAAATGAAATTACAAAATCTTCAGGCTTTCCATCACGTGCAACCGTTCTTGGTTACATTCAAAGGGGAGGTCGCCCCGATAGTGAAGATCGAATTTTAGGATCTAGAATGGGTGCATATGCAATAGACTTGTTATCTGATGACATATATGGAGTTTGTGTTGGAGTACGTGACTCAAAGATGATACACTTGCCACTGTCAAATGTTGTTGGTCAAAGAAGACCTAAAAATCCACTGTATAATTTATATAAAAGAATATCATAAAAAGGAGAATAAAGAATGTCAAAATATGTTTACCTCTTTAAAGAGGGAAATCAAACTATGAGGAATTTACTTGGAGGAAAAGGTGCCAACTTAGCAGAAATGAGTAGTCTTGGACTTCCTGTGCCTCAAGGATTTACAGTAACCACGGAGGCATGTAATGTTTATTATGAAAATGGCAAATCTTTGCCAGAAGAAATGGTAAATCAAATATACAATGCATTGAGTGAAACTGAAAAAATTACGGGAAAGAAATTTGGAGATTTATCAGAACCATTTTTAGTTTCAGTAAGGTCAGGAGCTAGGGCATCGATGCCAGGTATGATGGACACAATTTTAAATTTAGGACTTAACGATGTATCTGTGGAAGGGTTGGCAAAGAAAACTAATAATCCCAGATTTGCATATGATTCATATAGAAGATTCATTCAAATGTTTAGTGATGTAGTCATGGAAATTCCAAAATCAAATTATGAAAAAATACTAGAAGAAATGAAAGAATCAAAAGGCGTTGAAAATGATACGGATTTAAATGCTGAAGACATGAAAGATTTAACTAAAAAGTTTTTGAAAAAATATACAGAGTTGAAAGGTAAACCTTTTCCTCAAGATCCAAAAGAACAATTAATTGAAGCAGTAGAAGCGGTGTTTAGGTCGTGGGATAACCCAAGAGCTAACACGTACAGAAGATTAAATCAAATTCCATATGAATGGGGTACAGCTGTAAATGTTCAAGGTATGGTGTTTGGAAATATGGGAGATGATTCAGGTACCGGAGTTGCTTTTTCAAGAGATCCTTCAACAGGAAAAAAAGAACTATACGGTGAATATCTTTTTAATGCTCAGGGTGAAGATGTAGTAGCAGGGATACGAACTCCAAAACCAATAAAAGATTTAGAAAAAGATAATCCAGCATTATACAATGATTTTGTAAAATCTGTTGGAATTTTAGAAAATCACTATAAAGATATGCAAGATATGGAATTCACTATTGAGAAAGGGAAATTATTTTTTCTTCAAACAAGAAATGGAAAAAGAACTGCTCAAGCAGCTATAAAAATTGCAATAGATTTATTTAATGAAGGTGTACTTACAAAAGAGGAAGCTTTATTAAAGGTTGAACCAAAACAATTAGACACTCTTCTTCATCCACAATTTGACAAAACTGTTCTCTCAAACTCTAATCCTCTAACTAAAGGATTAAACGCTTCTCCAGGTGCTGCAACAGGTATTATTGCATTTGATGCGGAAAGAGCTAAAGAGTTAGCACAAAAAGAATCAGTGATATTGGTTAGAGTTGAAACTTCTCCTGAAGATATTGAAGGAATGATTATTGCATCAGGTATTTTGACTGCTCGCGGAGGAATGACTAGTCATGCCGCAGTAGTTGCAAGAGGAATGGGGAAATGTTGTGTTTCAGGTGCAGGAGAATTAAGAATTGATGAAAAAAACAGAAAGCTCGTAGTTAATGGACAAACTTTTAACGAAGGTGATTGGATATCCATTGATGGATCATCTGGAAAAGTTTATGGTGAAAAAATAAAAACAGTTGAGGCAACAGTTTCTGGAGATTTTGCAACTTTCATGTCATGGGCAGATGAAGTTCGTAAACTTAAAGTTCGTGCAAATGCAGATAATCCTAAAGATGCTTCAGTAGCATTTGAATTTGGAGCACAAGGAATTGGATTGTGTAGAACTGAACATATGTTTTTCGAAGAAAACAGAATTACAGCCATGAGAGAAATGATTGTCTCTAATAACGAAGAATCTAGAAAAAAAGCTCTAGATAAACTTCTTCCGATGCAAAAAGAAGACTTTGTTGGATTATATAAATCTATGAGAGGGTTCCCGGTTACAATTAGATATTTAGACCCACCACTTCACGAATTTTTACCCTCTGGAAACGATGAAATTAAAAAGTTGTCTTTAGAATTAAATTTACCTTTTGAGGAATTAAAGGAGTTAATAGATTCTCTTCATGAGACTAATCCAATGTTAGGACATAGAGGGGTTAGACTTTCAATTACTTACCCCGAAATAGCTGAAATGCAAACTAAAGCAGTAATTGAAGCTGCGATACAAGTAAATAAGGAAGGATTAGACGTAACTCCTGAAATAATGATTCCTTTAGTTGGAGACGTAAAAGAGTTAGAATTACTTAAGAAAGTTGTAAAGAAGACAGCCGATAAAATTATAGAAGAAAACAATAGTGATTTAAAATATATGGTTGGAACTATGATTGAAATACCTCGTGCAGCTTTATTAGCGGATGAGGTAGCAAAGGAAGCAGAATTCTTTAGTTTTGGAACGAATGACTTAACTCAAATGACTTATGGATTTTCAAGAGATGATGCAGGAAAATTTTTAGATGACTACTATGATAAAAAAGTTTTTGAAGCAGATCCTTTCCAGCATGTTGATCAAGCTGGAGTAGGAAAACTCATGAAATTAGCATCAGAATTAGGTAGAAAAACAAGACCTGAAATGAAGTTAGGAATTTGTGGAGAACATGGTGGAGACCCATCCTCAGTAGAATTTTGTCATAATTTAGGGTTGAATTACGTTTCTTGTTCCCCATTTAGAGTTCCAATTGCAAGATTAGCTGCAGCACATGCACAAATAAAGAATCCAAAATAAAACTGGTCATTGACCAGTTTTTTTATAGCATGATATAATTAAGTGGGTGAATTTCTAATGTTTAAATTAAAGGCTCCGTATACTCCTAAGGGAGATCAAGTTGAAGCAATTAAAAAGTTAGTCTCAAACTTCGAAAATGACATTAATAAACAGGTTTTGCTTGGTGCAACGGGCACAGGTAAGACTTTTACCATTTCAAATATAATTAACGAGATTCAAAAAAAAACATTAGTATTGGCTCCAAACAAAACTCTGGCAGGACAATTATACTCAGAATTAAAATCTTTTTTTCCGGAAAATAGAGTAGAATATTTCATATCATATTATGACTATTATCAACCTGAAGCTTATGTTGTAGGCAAAGATTTATATATAGAAAAAGATGCGTCAATAAATGATGAAATTGATCAAATGAGACATTCAGCAACTTCCTCATTATTAGAAAGAGAAGATGTAATAGTTGTAGCAAGTGTATCTTGTATTTATGGAATTGGTTCTCCTGAAGACTATAAACACGCAATGGTAGTCATAAGAAAAGATGAATCTCTTTTAAGAAAAGAATTAATAAATAAATTAATTCTTATGACTTATGAGAGGAATGATATAGATTTTAAAAGGGGCACTTTTAGAGTAAGAGGAGATATTCTTGAGATAATTCCATCATATGAGAACGCAAAAGGTATTAGAATTTCTTTTTTTGGAGATAACATTGATTCTATTAAAACATTTGATGTTTTGTCTGGAAAATCACTGGAGGATCTAAAATATATTACTGTATACCCAGCAACACATTTTGTTACAGATCAAGACAAACTAAAAGAGTCGATGCGAAGAATAAGTATAGAACTAGACAATCAAGTTGAATATTTTAAGAATAATAACAAATTACTCGAAGCTCAAAGAATTTCCCAAAGGACAAAATATGATTTGGAAATGCTATCTGAAATCGGATTTTGTAGTGGCGTTGAAAATTATTCAAGACATCTAGATCTTCGGGAACAGGGAGAAACACCAGCTACTTTAATAGATTTTTTTGGTAAGGATTTTTTAATGATTATTGATGAATCACATGTTACAATTCCACAGGTTGGAGGGATGTATGCAGGTGATAGATCTAGAAAAACCACACTAGTTAATCATGGATTTAGACTACCTTCAGCACTTGATAACAGACCACTAAGGTTTGAAGAATTTGAACAAAAAATTGATAAAGTTATATTTTTATCTGCAACTCCAGGTAACTATGAATTGACTAAGAACTATACTATAATTGAACAAATTATAAGACCAACATATTTATTAGATCCTGAAATAGAGGTGAGACAATCTCTTGGTCAGATAGATGATATCTATTTTGAGATTTCTAAAAGAATAAAAGTAAATGAAAGGGTTTTAATAACAACTTTAACAATAAAAATGAGTGAAGATCTTTCTGATTATCTAAAAAATATGGGACTAAAAGTTGCTTATCTTCATAGTGAAATAAAGTCATTAGAGAGGATTCAAATAATTCAAGATTTAAGAAAAGGCAAATACGATGTTTTAGTTGGAATAAACCTTCTAAGAGAAGGTTTAGATTTACCAGAAGTTTCTTTGGTTGCAATATTAGATGCTGATAAACAAGGTTTTTTGAGATCAGAAAGATCACTTATTCAAACAATAGGTAGAGCTGCACGTAATGTAAATGGAAAAGTTATAATGTATGCAGACAAAATAAGTAAAGCTATGGAATATGCTATTAAAGAAACCGAAAGAAGAAGAAAATTACAAATAGAATATAATGAATTTCATCGGTTATCTCCAAAAACAGTCAATAAAGAAATTAGAGAAGAGATAAATATTAAAAAAGTTTTAGATGTCTCAAAAAAGACAAATAAAAATAATAAAGTGAACAACGAAAAAATTCTTGAAGAGCTTAAAATCGCAATGAACAAAGCTGCTGAAAAACTTGATTTTGAGACTGCTGCCCAACTTAGAGATTTAATAATAGAGATGAAAAAATGATAGATATAAATGATTTAAGAATAAAGATAAATCGAGACTATAAATCAAAAGTAAAAAGATTTGAAAAAATGAATAAAACCAAATCATTAATAGCTGGCGATTCAATGGTAGCTTACTTTATGAAATATTCATCATGGTCATTGCAAGGAATACCTGGTGATACAACAGAAGGACTATTAAATAGAATAAATTTGATCCAAAAACTTAATCCAAAGATAGTTATAATACATATTGGCTTTAATGATTTTATATTTATTGATGAAAAAAAAAGGTCAACAGTCTCGAACCTTAAAAAAATTTCAGAAAAATTGGTTGGTATAAAGGTTTATATATGTACACCTATTCCTATTGTAGAATCAAGAATTGGTGACTTAAAAAAAATAATATCAAACGAGAAATTATCTATACTTAGAAAAGAAATTTTAGATAATTTTGATCCAGTTGATATCATTGATTTATATCCAAATTTTCTTCAGAAAGCCATTGAGAATAAAAATCTCTACAATGAAGATGGTATTCACTTAAATAAAAATGGATATCAAATATACAAAAAAATTATGGAACTATTCTATGAAGATTAATATTTTATTATTTCAAGTAGAATCTTGACTGCTTTATTCATTTGTTGGACGGAAGCGAATTCATATGGACCATGAAAGTTAAATCCCCCCGTTCCAAGGTTAGGACATAACAGACCATTATAAGTTAGTACTGCACCATCTGTTCCGCCCCTGATAGGATTTGATATAGCTTTGATTCCGCATTTTTCTATTGATTTGCGTGCAATTTCAATTATGTCCATTCTTGGTTTTATTTTTTCGTACATATTGAAATATGTATCTGTAATTACTACACTTGAGCACTCATATGAATACTTATTATTTAAATATTTAATAATCTCTTCAAATTTTTCTTTTTGTTTTTTAAATTTACTTAAGTCATGATTTCGAATTATGTATTTTGAAAGAGCAGAATCTACTTGGGCTTTTAATTCGGTAAGATGATTAAATCCTTCGTAAGATGATGTCAAAGAAGGGATCATTTTTTTTGGAAGTAGAGAATGGAACTCCATTGCAAGTCTTGAAGCATTTACCATCTTATTTTTTGCTGATCCAGGATGAATAGCCTTTCCTGTAAATTTAACAATAGCAGAAGCTGCATTAAAATTTTCATATTCAATTTCTCCTACAGTGCTACCATCTAATGTGAATGCGTAATTTACTTTAAAAAAATCATAGTTAAAATTTATTGTTCCTTTGCCTATCTCTTCATCAGGGGTAAAGCAAATATAAATATCTCCGTGTTTTATACTAGTGTCCTCACTTAATATTTGTGCTAATTCCATTATTTCAGCAACACCACATTTATCATCTGCACCTAGTAAAGATAAACCATCAGTAACAACCAAGTCATCACCAACAACTGAGTTTAATATTGGATATGAATTTGTGTCAAGAAAAAGGTTACTATTTAATTCTATTTTTTTTCCATCATATGATTTTATAATTTTTGGATTTACATTAGATCCATTAAAGTCTGGAGAGGTATCAACATGTGAAATAAATCCTACAGATGTAAATCCCTCTGCATTTTTCTTGATGTGACAATATGTATAACCATATTTATCTAAGATCGGAGAATATCCCATGTCAGATAATTCATTAAAAAGCAATTTAGATAAATTTTTTTGTTTCATAGTTGAGGGTTGAGTCTTAGAATTGGGATTGGACTGGGTATCAATTCTAACGTAATTTAAAAATCTTTTAAGTAATCTATTCATATATATTCCTTTCGACAAAAAACTATAAAAATATTATATCAAGCATAGTTTTAAAAAAAAGGTATTTACAAAAATATGTTAATTTTTATTATTGTAACTCAAATAACTGATGAAGTTATTAAAAAGTGTTAGAATGATTAGGGGAAACATAATGTTATTGATGAGACACTTTAAAAAATACTATATTGATTATCTACTTTCCTACATCATTGGGATATCAGTTTTAATTTTTATTGATTATTTGCAATTGTTTATTCCTCAATATGTTGGAGAAATAATAGATGTTTTAGAAGGCAATCAAAATTTTGAGATTGTTTTTAATTTGATAACATCTATAGTTTTAATTGCTTTGGTCGTTACAGCAGGTAGATTTATTTGGAGATATACTATTTTTGGCGCATCAAGAAATATACAGTTTGATCTTATGAACAAGATGTTTAGACATTCCACGGCACTTCAACAAGATTTTTATTCTAAACAAAAAGTTGGTGCAATGATGGCTCTTTACACAAATGATTTAGAGGCTGTAAGAAAAATTTATGGACCAGGTATATTACTTATTTTTGATGCAATAACATTAGGATCTTTTGCTTTATTTCGTATGTTTTCGCTAAATCCTAATTTAACACTATTTGTAATTTTCCCACTTATGTTGCTATCATTTGTATCTTACTTCATTATTAAAAAAATGAGAAAAAGATTTAAAATTAGACAAAAATCTTTTGAAGAATTGAGTGATTTTACTCAAGAAAATTTTTCTGGATTGTCTGTAATAAAAGCATTTGTAAAGGAAATAAGTCAAAGTAGTTTTTTTAGAAAGAAAAGTGAAAAACTTTACTCAAAGACGATAAGCTATGTAAAAATAAATATATTTTTTGAGATCATAATAAGATTAATAGAAAACATAATTATAATGTTTGTAATCATCTATGGAAGTATAAATGTAATTTCTTTTTCTGATGGTTTAACACCTGGTGAACTTGCACAATATTTAGCCTACTTTTTTACTTTATTATGGCCGACCTTTGCTTTAGCAAGATTTTTTTCAATTCAATCTCAGGCGAAAGCTAGCGCAGCAAGGATATCTGAATTTCTAGATTCAGCTGTTACTGTTAAGGATCCTGAAAATATCGTCATTAAAAATTTATCGGGAAATATAGAGTTGAAAAATCTATCTTTCAAATATCCTGATGGTGACAAAAATGTATTAGATAATGTATCCTTCAAAATAAATAAAGGAGAAATGGTTGGTATTTTAGGAAAAACAGGAAGTGGAAAAAGTAGCTTAGTAGATTTGTTTTTGAGAACATATAATGTAAATGAAAAGCAATTGTTTATAGATGGTATAGACATAATGGAACTATCTATCAAAAATGTTAGAAATTTGATGGGTTATGTTCCACAAGATAATTTTTTGTTTTCTGAGACTGTAAGTTATAATATTGCTTTTGGCTTAGATAAGAATTATTCAGATCAAAAAGTCATAGACTCAAGTAAGCTAGCAGATGTACATGACAATATTATAAATTTTAAAGAAAAATATGATACGGTTCTTGGTGAAAGAGGAGTAACAATTTCAGGAGGACAAAAACAAAGGATATCCATAGCTAGAGCTCTTGCTAAAGATCCAGAAATCTTAATTTTAGATGATTCAGTATCATCTGTTGATACTAAAACCGAAGAGGCGATTATAAATAATCTCCAAAAGATTAGAAAAAACAGAACTACAATTTTTATTGCGCACAGAATTTCAACAGTTAAAAATATGGATAAAATTATACTTATGGATAAAGGAAAAGTTGTAGCGATGGATAAACATGAAAACTTGTTAAATTCATCAGAATTATATAGAGAAATGGTAAAAAAACAAAAATTAGAAGAGATGAATATTTAATGAAAGATTTCAAAGAGTACACAAGAAATATATCAGATTTGGATATATTTAAAAGGTTAGTAACCTACATAAAACCAGAAAAAAAGAAGTTTTTTTCATCTGTAATTTTAATGGTTTTTTCAACAGTTATGAGACTTATACCTGCATTTTTATTGGGACTAACAATTGATGCTATATCAAATAATCAATTAACGCTTGAAGAGAAGCTAACTTTAATTGTTTTTTATTCTGTAGGTTTCTTTTTATCTTTTATTTTAGATATTGTCGCGGAATATTTTCATAACTTATGGTTACAAGAAATTGGTCAGAATATTATAAAGTCAATTAGACTTCAAACATTTGATCATATAAATAATTTAGGACCTGATCAAATAAACCAAGTACCAGTTGGAAAACTTGTTACAAGGGTGATGAATGATACAAATACATTATCTGAAATGTATACTGGAATTGCTGCAAATTTAATCAAAAATATATTTTTTCTTTTGGGAACATTAGGTATTCTTTTTATCATTAACTACAAATTAACTTTAATTTTATTATTATTCTTGCCCGTTGTAATAATTGCTGCAATTATATTTAGAAAATACTCTAGACAAAATTATAGAGAAGTAAGAAGTGGAGTTTCAAATATTAATGCATACTTATCAGAGAATTTATCTGGAATAAAAATTATTCAAAGTTTTAACCAAGAAGAAAAAATAAACTCAGATTTTTTAAATAAATCTTCAAAATTGAAAAATAGTTACTTAAAAGAAATATTTATATTTGGGATATATAGACCCTTGATATATTTGTTGTCAATTGTTGGGGTTGTTTTTATATTATATTATGGAGCTTTGGATGTTATCAACAATTCAATTTATTTAATTCCTTTCACAAGTGGTTTATTATTCAGTTTTTATTATTATGTGAGAGAGTTTTTTCAGCCAATTCTTCAAATTGCAGAAGAATTTAATTTGCTCCAAAATGCTTTTGCAAGTGCAGAAAAAGTTTTTGATGTTCTTGATACAAAACCAACCATACAAGATAAAATTGATTCTATATCTTTAGATTCATTTAATGGAGAAATAGAGTTTAAAAATGTATGGTTTAATTACATACCTAATGAATGGGTATTAAAAAATGTTAGTTTTAAGTTAAACAAAGATGAAACAATAGCTCTAGTAGGACCTACAGGTTCGGGCAAATCTACAATATTAAAACTTATTGTTAGAGATTACGACGTTCAGAAAGGAAATATATATATTGATGGCATAGATATAAGAGATATAAATAGAAGATCTTTAAGAAAATTCATCGGACAAATGATGCAAGATGTTTTTTTGTTTAGTGGTACAATAGAACAAAATATTAGTTTGTTTGATAATAATAAATCTTTAGAAAATATAATTGAAGCTTCAAGATTTGTTGGATTAGATTCAATTGTTAATGGTTTTAAGGAAAAATATGATAAATTTGTTTTAGAAAGAGGAAATAATTTCTCTTCTGGAGAGAAACAACTAATTTCTTTCGCTAGAACGGTTTTATATAATCCGTCATTAATGATGTTAGATGAGGCAACTTCAAATATAGATTCAGAAAGCGAAGAAATAATTCAAAAATCTTTAGAAAGAATGATGAATATTTCAACCATGATTATTGTTGCACATAGACTTTCAACTATACAACATGCTGATAAAATATTAGTTCTAAATAATGGAAAAATTATAGAAAGAGGAAATCATCAAGAATTATTAAAAAATAGAGGTAGCTATTATAATTTATACAAAATTCAATATGATAAGGAGAAAAAAAATGTTAGATAAAAGTAAATTAAAATTTTTATTAGATGAATCATTGAAAACGGGAGCAGATTTCGCTGAAATTTTTTTTGAGGATACTAACAGATCAAGTCTAAGAGTGACTTCAGGTGAAGTGACAGATACAAATTTTAGTAACATTCATGGAGCTGGGGTAAGGCTAATTAAAAATTCGGACGTAGTGTATGGTTATACTAATGACATTACAGAAAAAAGTCTTTTTGATCTAATCAAAAAACTACGTGGATCTTTTACAGGAAAACCATCCAAGTCAAAAGATATTGGAAATTCTAAACCTTTTAAAAATGATATCGAAAAGCCAATGGATGAAGTCCCTCAGACAACTAAAGCAAATGTTCTTATTGGATTATCTAATAGAATGAAAAAATATGACAAAAGAATTGTTCAGGCGATTAGTATGTTGTTACATTGGCAACAAAAAATATTAGTAGTAAATAGTGAAGGAATATATCAAGATGATATTAGAAACTATGCAAGAGTAATACTTATGTCTGTTGCAAGCGAAAATGGAAATATGCAACAGGTATTTGAAGGGCCTGGGCGATCTATGGGGTTTGAAATATTTGATAGAATTGACTTTAATCATATGGCTGATGATGTAGCTGAAAGATCGATATTGATGCTTTCAGCTGAGGATATTGTCGCACAAGAAATGCCTGTTGTGCTTCACAAAGGTTGGGGAGGAGTTATTTTTCATGAAGCTTGTGGTCATCCATTAGAAGCGACTGCAATAGCAAAGGGACTTTCTCCGTTTGTAGGAAAATTAGGAGAGAAGATAGGTTCTGATGTTGTGACAGCATATGATGATGGAGATGCACCGGGTGCATGGGGAAGAACTACATTTGATGATGAAGGTAAAAAAACGCAAAAGAATTTATTAATAGAAAATGGAATTCTCAAAAGTTATTTAGTTGATTATAGAAATTCATTTAAAATGAAACATCAAACAACTGGATCAGGCCGCCGTCAAAATTATAAATATCCTCCAACATCTAGAATGAATACTACATATATTGCTAACGGAAAAGAAAATTACAAAGAAATTATTAAAGACACGAAGTATGGATTGTTTGCAAAACAATTAGGAGGGGGTCAAGTTTCTCCAGCAACAGGAGAATTCAATTTTGCTGTGACAGAGGGATATATGATTGAAAATGGAGAGCTTACTAAAGCAGTTAAAGGTGCCATGTTAATTGGAAAAGGTCACGAAGTATTATTTAAAATTGACAGAGTAGCAAATAATCTTGATTTTGGACAAGGTATGTGTGGATCAATTTCTGGTTCGATACCAACTGATGTCGGGCAACCAACAATTAGAGTTTCAAAAATTACTGTAGGCGGAAGAGGAGAAAGATAATGATAAATATTTCAGAGTTATTCAAACTAGGTGAAAAAAAAGGATTAACAGATCTAGAGGCTTATATCACAAAAAATAATTCCGTAGATTTAAAGGTTTATGAAGGAAAAGTTGAGCAAAATACAATTTCAACAGTTTCTAAAATAAGTCTTAGAGGAGTTTATCATGAAAAAATGGGAGAAGTTCAATTTGAACATATCTCAGATTCAACTATCGAAAATATGATAGATAAATTAATTGATAATGCTAAGGCACTAACTGCAAATGAACCGGCAATCATATTTGAGGGATCAAAGTCATACAGAAAAATAAATACAGAAATATTTGATTTTGATTCGATTGAAACTCAACAAAAAGTAAAAGACCTGTTATTACTTGAAAAAAAAATTAGAGAAAATAGTCATGTTGAGAATCTTCAAGCAGCTGTATATCATGAAAACTCTAGTGAAACATCTATAATTAATACAAAAGGGTTAAATTTGTCAAGAAAAAATACAATGGCATACGCATATGCAATTGGAGTATTTAAGGATGGGGAAGAAAAGATTACTGCATATGAAGTTGATATTTTTAAAGATTACAGAAAATTTGATCCATCAAAGTTAGCTAGTAAAATTTTAGAAAAAGGATTAAGTAAGATTGGAGCTAAATCAATTGAAACGAAAGAGTATCCTGTTGTTTTTTCAAATGAAACCTTTTCTGACTTATTATCTGTTTTTTTGAATCTTTTTTCTGCAGAAGCTGCATTAAGAAACCTCACTCCTTTTAAAGAAAAAGTTAATAAGAAAATATTTCAAGAAGATATTAATTTAGTAGATGATCCTTTTTCTGAAAAAGCTTATTTTCAATACTCATTTGATGATGAGGGAGTTGCTTGTAATAAAAAAAGTATTGTAAAAAATGGAATATTTCAAGGATTTATTAATAATTTAAAAACTGCAGCTATGGCAAAAACAGATCCAACAGGTAATGGATTTGGTGGAGGTATTTCAATGTCAAACTTCTATTTAGAACCAGGAGATAAAAATTTTGATCAATTGATAGAAAAAATTGATCAAGGAGTATATATAACAGGGTTGGCAGGCTTACATGCAGGAGTTAAAACTATTAGTGGTGAATTTTCGCTACAAGCTAACGGTTTCAAAATCGAAAAAGGAAAATTAAGTAGACCTGTGAAGATGATAGTAGTCTCAGGAAACTTCTTTGAATTATTAAATAGTGTTAGCGGAATAGGAAATGATTTAAAATTTAACACATCAGGAGTAGGCAGTCCAAGTTTACATGTGAAAAAATTATCAATAAGTGGTCAAAAATAAAAAGAGGGTTAATCCTCTTTTTTATGTGAATTTATATTTTTTTATGAATATTTTCATTTTAAATTTTTGTTTAAATCGAATATCTAATATAATAGACATAATAAAATTTTTTGTGAGAGGAATAAAATGAGTAAATATAGTGTAAAAAAACCAATAACAGTTCTTATGGGAACATTAATAATTATTGTACTTGGTCTTTTTTCTTTGATAAGGCTTCCTTTGACTTTGTTTCCAGATGTGAATCTACCTTTTGTTGTAACAGTAACAAGTTATATTGGTGCTAGTCCTGAAGAAATTGAACGAGATGTAACCAATCCTCTTGAAGCTGCTGTTTCAACAGTTACTAATTTTTCAAGTGTTTCTTCACAATCTAATGAAAATTTTGCAATATCATTTATTACTTTTCAAGATGGAACAAATCTAGATAGTGTTTCCGTTGAATTAAGAGAAATTATTGACAATATAAATTTTCCCGAGAATGTTGATAGTCCAAATATATTAAGAATCAGTCCTGATTTACTCCCAGTTATGACAGTAACGATATTTAAATCATACGATAATAACATATCTGATGAAGATGCATTAGTATTGAATACAGAATGGCTTAAGAGAGATATTTTGCCAGAGCTAGAAAGTGTAACAGGTGTATCCGATGTTCAAACAATTGGTGAAGCAGATATTGTTCTTGAGGTTGATTTAGATTTAAATTCATTAGATGACTACGGATTAAGTGAAGATTTTGTCCTTTCCATAATTAATCAACAAAATGAATCTGGATTAGTTGGTGCTGCGGTTGATGAAGGAGTAATAAGACTACTATATTTGTCATCATCTCCAGATAATTTAAATGAAGTAAGAGAACTACCAATAACTTTTTTTGAAAATGAAGTTATTACATTACAAGAATTATCAACATCTATAAAATTCGTTAATCAAGGAGTTAATTCATATTCTAAAGTAAATGGACAACAAGGAATTCAAGTACAATTTCTAAAGCAATCCGATGTGGAAATCACTGAAGTGACAAATAGTATTTTAAGGAAACTTCAAACGATGATGGATTTAGAAAACGCACAATTTGAGGTTCTAGTTAACCAAGGAGAATTTATTGAAAATTCAATCAATTCAGTCTTTCAAAATCTTTTAATAGGTGGTTTGCTAGCAATTGGTGTTCTGCTGGTATTTTTAAGAGATTTAAAACCTACAATCATCGTCGGACTAGCTATTCCAATATCCGTCATTGCTGCTTTTTTACTTATGTTTATATCTGGAATTACCTTAAATATTATTTCAATGGGTGGATTGGCATTAGGAATAGGAATGTTAGTGGATAACGCAGTGGTTGTTATTGAAAACATTTACAGAATGTTATCAGAAGGAAAAACAAAAGTAGAAGCAGCAATTTATGGTGCTAAAGAAGTTAGTGGAGCGATTGTTGCATCTACAATAACTACAGCAGCAGTCTTTCTTCCTATATTTTTTATTGAAGGATTAGTTGCAGAAATTTTCATTCCAATGGCATTAACCATTGCATTTTCTTTAGGAGCAAGTTTATTAGTAGCTTTAACACTCGTACCATCTATGTCATCTAAATTTTTATCTGAAAAGTCAGTTAAGAAGGAATCATCATTCATGAGCAATTTGAAAAAATTGTATAAGAAAAGTGTTTTGTTTTCAATTAAACATAAATTTCTTACTACTTTTTTAACCATTTTTCTTCTTATTGCATCAACAGGTATTGTTATATCAAGAGGTTTTATTCTTTTACCTCCTACCGATGAAGGCACAATAAATGTTGATATAACATTTATAAACAGTGTTGAGTTTGAAACAAAAGCTGAGTATGCAGATAGATTAACAGAGAAATTTTTATCAATTAATGATGTGGATACGGTTTCTGCAACTGTTGGTGGTGGGTTTGTATTTGGTCCTCCTCAAGCACAAGGATCTGGAGAGGTTTTATCTATGACTTTAAACTTATCCTCAAATAGATCTTCCTCAACTAAAGAAAACTCATTGATAGTGCAAGAGATTATATTAAATTTTGATTACGATCTAGTAGATGAATTAGAGGGTACTGATTTAATTGAGACCGCTGTTTCAACTCAAGATTCTTCAGGTGCAGCATTCGGTCCAAGTGGTATTAGTATTACTTTGAGAGGCTATAATCTGTTTGATTTAGAAAACATTTCTAATGATATTGTTTCAATCATGAGAAATGTAGAAGGCGTTGAAAAACCTGATAACGGAATTGCAGTTGGTGCTGATAGAATTATATTGAACGTGGACAAGAATGAAGCAATCAAATATTCTATGACTAACGCGACAGTTATTAGAAATATAAATGCAGCTTTTAATATTTTCTCAGATTTTATTGGGGATGAAACACTTACCTTACAGCTAGAGGGTATTTCTTATGAGTTGAACATTCCATCAGATTCTGTCTCAGGAATATCATTTGATCTATTTGGGGATTATGTAAACTTCTTTAGTGGTATTCAATTATTTGATGATAAAACTCTTGATTATCTTGAAGAAAACTTAGATACTTCTTTATTTGGACCTATGTATATTCCAAACTTATTTTTACCAACATATGTCCAAGGAGAACCGATTAGATTTGTTTTAAATCCAGGTATACATGTTATTCTTGGAGATGACGGAGAGATTATATCAATATCTAATCCTGGAATGGGTACACAACCATTATCAGTTTTATCAAAAGTCAATATGAGTGACCCAGATCAAAAAGTTCTTAGTTTAGAAAAAGCAACTGGTTTTGCAACAATATTTACAGACGGAAATTCTAGATTTTTAAATATTACGGCATCTATTGCTGATGGCTATAATGTTACTTTAGTTTCAAACGAAGTCGTTTCTGCGGTTAAAGAATATTTAGAGAGTGATAATTTTACATCTTATGGATCGGGATATCAGGTTGAATTTAGTGGAGAGAATGAAGAAATAAATACTTTATTTGGTGAATTATCTATTGGGTTGTTAGTTGCAATACTTATAGTATATATGGTCATGGCAATTCAATTTCAATCATTAAAATATCCACTAATAATTTTAGGTACTATTCCTTTAGCATTTACTGGAGGAATGCTTGCATTATTGATTACTGGAGAAAACTTGAGTCTAGTTGCACTAGTTGGTTTTGTGATTTTAGTAGGAATTGTTGTTAATAATGGAATCGTTTTAATAGATTATATTAATCAACTTAGAGAAAGAGGTAAATCTGTCATTGACTCAATTGTTATTGCAGGACAAGTTAGATTAAGACCTATCTTTATGACAGCACTAACAACAATTTTAGCTTTATTTATTCTAGCTTTAGGTATAGGAGAAGGATCTGAATTACTTCAACCTTTGGCTATAACTGCTATTGGTGGACTATTATATGCTACTCTTTTAACGTTACTCGTTGTTCCTATGATTTATGCTTTGTTTAATAGAAAGCAAATGAAAAGAGAATATAAAACTAAAAATTGATTTTAAAATTAGATAAACAAATATATTTACGTGTTATAATAAATAATTAGAAAACAATATATGAAAAAAGGAAGAGGACGTATTATGAATTATGTATTTGCATTTTCTTTAACACTCTTTGCAGGGCTATCAACAACTTTTGGAGTAATTTTTGCGTTTAACAAAAAAATAAAAAAAGAAACACTCTTACCTATTGGTCTCGGAATTAGTGCGGGGGTTATGATTTATGTATCATTCGTAGAAATATTACCTAAGTCATTTGTAGCGCTAAATTCTGTTTATGATCAAAGCACAGCAAATTTTTATACTACTTTATCATTTTTTCTTGGAATAGGTTTAATGGCATTAATTGATTATTTAATACCAAAAAAAGATAATCCACATGAGTATAAAGTAGACTTAAATATTGATCAAAAAACTAAAGATGAAACTAAAAAAAGTTCATTGATGAGACTCGGAATATTTTCTGCAATTGCAATTGCACTCCATAATTTTCCTGAGGGTCTTGCAACATTCATTGCAGCTTTAAAAGAGCCTGAACTTGGAATTTCAATAGCTGTAGCTATTGCAATACACAATATCCCTGAGGGAATATCAGTTGCAATACCGATATATCAAGCAACGGGATCAAAGAAAAAAGCATTTTGGTATACTTTTCTTTCTGGATTTGCTGAACCTTTAGGGGCGTTAATAGGTTATTTACTTTTGAATCAATTTTTTAGTGATGCTATGTTTGGTTTCTTATTTTCTGGAGTCGGTGGAATAATGGTTTATATTTCTTTAGATGAGCTTCTTCCTACGGCTGAAAGATTTGGAAAACATCATTTAGCAATTACTGGTGTAATAATTGGTATGATTATCATGGCAATTAGTTTATTATTATTTTAAGATAGGATAAGATATGGATATAATCAAGGCAAGAAAAATATATTTAGATATAAGAAAAAAATTAAAAGCATATGAATATTTAACTTGGTTAGCAAGTTGGGATGCTGAGACTGAATCACCAGAGGGTACAGTTGAATATAGGTCCAATCAAATGGAGATTATAACGAGAGAAATTTATGATATTGAGTCAGATTCTGAATATGTAAAATCCATTGATCTACTCTATAAACATAAAGAAGATCTTGACAAAGAATTTTCAAGAGAAATCATGCTAAAAAAGAAAGAATTGATGATAATCAAAAAAATTCCAAAAAATGAATATATTCAGCACCAAGTATTATTAGGAAAAAGTTTTCACATATGGAATAAAGCTAAAATTGATAATGATTTTACTCACTTTAAACCAATTTTAAAAAAAATTGTTGATTATCAACGTAATTTTGTAAAATATCTTGAAACAAAAAATTTAAGAGGATATGACATTCTTTTGGACCTTTATGAAGAGGGTTATACTCAAAAAGAGTATGATAAATTTTTTAGTGCAGTCAAAGAAAAATTATTACCGTTTGTTAAGTCTAAGATTAATTCACCAAACCAAGAGAATATCCACTTTAATAGTCAATCTTTTGAGATTTCAAAGCAAAAAGAATTTTCAGAGTATTTATTAGATGTTTTTTCTTATGATAGAAAACATGGTCTATTAAAAACATCTGCACACCCATTCACTTCAGGTGTAACGAGCGTAGATACAAGAATAACAACAAGATATGATGAAAAAAATTTAATTTCTTCAATTTTCTCCACAATTCATGAACTAGGACATGCAATTTATGAAATGCAAAATCATAAGAAATATGATCAAACATTTCTACATGGAGGAACTTCATTAGGTATTCATGAATCACAATCAAGGTTTTATGAAAATATGATTGGAAAGTCAAGGGCATTTTGGGAGGTGCATTATAAAAAACTTAAAGAAATTTTTATCCCGCAGTTTGATAATATAAATCTTGACGAATTTATGAAGATTGTGAATAAGACTAAAGCTTCATTAATAAGGGTTGATGCAGACGAACTTACATATGTGTTGCATATAATGATAAGGTATGATTTAGAAAAACAATTAATAAACGGAAATCTTGAAGTAGAAGATCTTACAACTGCTTGGAACGAAAAAACTAAAGAATATTTAGGAATAACTCCTATGGATTTAAAAACTGGGGTATTACAAGATATTCATTGGTCTTATGGATCTTTTGGTTATTTTCCAACTTATGCCCTTGGATCAGCATATTCAGCTCAAATTTACAACTCTATGAATAAAGAGATATCCATAATTGATTCCATAAAAAACAATGAAATTTATAAAATTAATGAATGGTTAAAGAATAAGATTCACAAGTATGGTAAAACAAAAACACCTAAAGAAATAATTAAGTTAGCGACAGGTGAAGATTTCGATCCAAATTATTACATTGATTATTTGAAAAAGAAGTATGAATAATCAAAAAAAAAAAATAGACCAAAAAATTTTCAAAGGTAAAGTGGTAGATTACTCACACGATGGAAGAGGAGTAATAAAAATAAATAAAAATGTAATTTTTGTACCTAATCTTTTAATTGGTGAAGAGGCATCTATAAAAATTACAAAGGAAAATAAAAACTTTAAAATTGGACAAGTACAAGAAAGAATTACAACTAGTCCTGAAAGAGTTATACCGAAATGTCAATATTTTGATTTATGTGGAGGTTGTCAACTTCAACATATGTCGTATAAACATCAATTAGAAATGAAATATTTAAGAGTAAAAAATGCTCTTCAGCACATATCAAAATTATACCTAAAAATTGATCCAATAATTCCTTCAAGTTATGAAACTAAATATAGAAATAAAATTCAAATGAGTTTTTCTAATAATGGAAAAGATCTAATATGTGGATTTTATAAGCAAAAAACTCAAAATATTATTCAAATCAATGAGTGTTTGATTGAACATCCTGAGGGTAACACAATCATACAATCTCTGAGAAAGTTACTTCAATCATATAACTTTAAAGCGTATGATCCAATTAGTAAGAAAGGTTGGATAAAATATGCAATCGTAAAAAAAGGAGTATTTACGAATCAAATAATGTTAGTAATTGTCTCTAATGACAAAATGTTTAGAAAAGAAAAACAAATTGTCAACGAACTTCTTCAAAGACATAAAAATATTAATACAATTATACATCATAATAGTAATTCTAATTACCACACTTTAGGCGGAGAAAGTAGAGTAATATATGGAGAAGGATATATCTATGATGAAATTAAAAATTATAAATTTAGGATAACTCCAGAATCCTTTTATCAAGTAAATCCCTATCAAGCGGTAAAATTATATGATGAAGCAATAAAAGTTCTAAACCCTAAAAAAGGTGATTTAGTTTTAGATGCATATTGTGGTGTTGGAACGATAAGTTTGCTTATATCAAAAAAAGTACATAAAGTTTTTGGAGTAGATAATATAAAAGAAGCAATAGAAGACGCAAAAGTTAATTCTAAATTAAACGAATCAAGTAATTGCGAATTTATTTGCGAAAAAGCATCAATATACTTGGAAAATAGTAAAATAAAATTTAATTCAATAATTGTTGATCCACCCAGAGATGGATTAAAATCAAATTTTATCAATGCCTTGATTATTAATTTGCCAGAAAAAATTTTATATATATCATGTGAACCATCTTCTTTAGCTAGAGACTTGAAGCAATTGAAAAAGTATTATATAATATCAAAAGTTCTTCCAGTAGATATGTTTAGTCAAACTTATCACGTTGAAACTATAACGTTATTAATAAGAAAATAGAGGAAAAAAAATGTTTAAAGTGATTTTATATTATTATTACTTAGAAATAAAAGATGTAGATAAATTTTTAAAGCAACATTTAAATTTTTTTGAAGGTCTTGATATCAAAGGAAGAATAATTATTTCTCAAGAGGGAATTAACGGGACATTATCTGGTTTAGAGGAAGACGTAGACAACTATATGAATTTTGTAAAAGAGGATTTAGGTTTAGAAAAAATTAATTTTAAAATTGATGATTGTGATAGTCATGTTTTTCCAAAACTATCAATCAAAATAAAGCCAGAATTATGTAATTTATCTTTAAATGAAAATATTGATCCAAATCAATTAACTGGAAAACATTTGAATCCAAAGTTATTTTATGACATGATGCTTGATCCAAGCACAGTAATAATTGATGCTAGAAATGATTATGAATTTAATTTAGGTCATTTTAAGGGTGCTATTAATCCAAAAATAAAACATTTTAGAGATTTGCCAAAATGGTTTGATGAAAACATAGATAAATTTAAAAATAAAAATGTTTTGACTTATTGCACTGGAGGAGTTAGATGCGAAAAGTTTAGTGGATATATGAAAAAAAAAGGTATCAAAAATGTTTTTCAACTTGATGGTGGCATAATCTCTTATAGGAATGATCCAAAAACTAGGGGTAAATTGTGGAAAGGAAAGTGCTATGTTTTCGATCAAAGAATATCTATTCCTATAAATAAAATTAATCCCGAAGTCGTGGGGAAAGATTATATCTCTGGGGAGCCTTGCGAAAGATATATTAATTGTTCAAATCCTAAGTGTAACAAACATATTTTGCTAACAATTGAAAATGATAAGAGATTTAAAGGAGCATGTTCTCAAGTTTGTTTAGAAATTGTAAATGATTCAATTAAAAATAAAGAAACCGAAATTTATAAAAGAGCACCTTAGGTGCTTTTTTTGTAATCCATTAATTTCTTTTTTTGTAACTCACTTAGTGCTTTTGGTCTTTTTGTTTCAGTATCAATGTGAACAATAACAGAAGTTGACTTTGAAACTAAAACCTTATCTTGAAAAATTGCTTGTTCAAAAGTTATAGAGGTTCTACCTATTTTAGTAATATTTAAACCAATTTCAACATTTCCTGGCCAAAAGATTTCTTTTAAAAAATCAAGACTAGCTTGCGCAATAACAAATGCTCCACTACTATCATGAAATTTCTTTTCTTGAGAGTATAGCAATTCACATCGATTAGTTTCATAGAATCTTAAAAACATCACATTATTGACATGCCCTTGCCTATCTGTGTCACCATATCTTAATTTATCAAAAGATTTGAATTTAAAATTCGATAAGATTATCTTTTGTTTTTGGGAATTCATGTGTTTGTATGTCCTTTCGTATGTTTATAAAAAAAATCTTGATATACTAATTATATCATCTAATATAGGAGAAATATATATGTTAATTGCTGTTACAGGGAGCTCAGGGACAATTGGAAAAGAATTGATTAAGACTATTAGAAATCGTAAGCATAATTTTTTGGAAATGAACAGAGGAGATTTGGATATAAATAAAGAAAATGAAGTTATCAATTTTTTAAACTTAAATAAACCTGATGCAATAATCCATCTTGCAAAGGCGGATAAAAATTATACTAGAGTACTATTAGAATGGTCTAAAAAAAATAATACGAAATTCGTCTTCACATCTACTTATAAGGTTTTTAGTGGAAAAAGATTAGATGCACCATATCAAGTATATGACAGACCTGACGGGACTGATGAATTTGCTCAATACAAAATAGAATTAGAAGACTTGGTATTTGATATTTATCCTGAGAGCTATGTCGCTAGATTAGCATGGCAAATAGGTAAAAAACCAGGTGGATATAATATGCTTTCATTTATTAAAGACCAAATTGATAAAAGAGGAATAATTCATGCATCAAAAAATCTTTACCTTTCTGCAATGTTTTTAGAAGATACAACAAATGCATTAATAGATCTAATTGAATCGTATATGCCTGGATTGTATCATTTAGAATCAAATGATGGATTTTCATTCTTCGACATCATTTATTTTTTGAAACACACACTGGGACACGAATGGATAATTCTGGGTGATAATAAAAAATTCTCAAAAAATGATCTTATGGAGAATAATAAGATTAAAGTGAGAACTTTTACAGAACTTGGTATGAAGCATCATAAGTAGTAATAAAATGATATAGTTTTGACAACAAGAATAGAATTTGTTAGAATTATCATAGCAAATCGGAGGAAATATGATATTTATTGATTATATTGCAATATTCGCAACAGTATTTCTTATAATAACTGTTCTATTACAACAGTCTTCTGATAATATTTCAGATGCATTCTCTGGAGAAAAGTCAGAGCTTTTTAAAGATAGAAAAACTAGAGGACTAGAGTTGTTTCTTTCTAGATCCTCATATATTTTGATTTTTATTATAGTTCTAGCAATACTTTTATCAAACAACCTAAGATAGATGCAAAGGTACTTTTTGTCAAAAGGTAACAAAGAATTAAATTTATCAGACCAGCATCATATTATCAATGTTATGAGGATGAAAACGGGAGATAGAGTTATAATTTGTAATAGTGAATGTTATATTTCTGAAATTTCAATTCACAAAAAAAAAGTTTCTTATAAAACCATTAGAAAATTAAAAGCAATAAAAAAAAGAACTGTTACTTTAATCCAAGGACTAATTAATAAAAAAAAATTAGAACAAACTGTAAAATATGCATCAATGGTAGGAATAAGCAAAATAGTCATAGTTCCTATGCAAAAGTCAAAATTTAAAACAACAAATCTAGATAAGTTTATTGATAGATTAAAAATGATTTCAAAAGAAGCATCAGAGCTTTCACAAAGAGATGATCTTCCTATTATAGTTTTCAAAAAAAACGTAAAAGAATTGATATTAGATCATAAATCAATTCTTTTTGACCTTGAAGGAGAAAGATTAGAACTTGATCAAAAACTAGATAATTTGACTATTATAATAGGACCAGAGAGTGGATTTGATCAATACGAAAAAGAATATTTTATTTCAAAAGGGGCTGTAAAAAAATCATTAGGACCATTAACACTCAGTAGTGAAGTTGCTGGAATTATTGCTTTATCCAAAGTCTTGAACTTTTAATTCTATTTGAAATATTATATAATGATAAATGGCTGTATTGAGAGGGGTGAGAAATATGCCGAAAACCGTTGTTAGAGAAAATGAATCAATAGAAGATGCATTAAAAAGATTTAAAAGAGAAGTATCTAAAGCTGGTAACCTCGCGTCAGCAAGAAAAAAAGAATATTATATTAAACCTAGCGAACAAAGAAAAATAAAACAAAGAGCAAATAGAAAAAAAAATAAAAGATGATATTTAGCACATTAAACATGTGCTTTTTTTTTCTTTCGATATGATATAATAAGATGTAGAAAGAGGCACTATGAAGTTAAAAAGACAAATTTTTCATGTGGATGCAATGGCAAATCTTGTTGGAATAAATGATCGAAATCTTAGGGTATTTAAGCAATATATGAATGTCTCAGTTACACTAAATGATCGAAATATTATAGTTTCAAATGCTGAGGGAAAAGAAAATTTAATGAATAATATTTTCGATATACTTATTGAGCTCGCAGAAAATGGTATTAGTTTAACTGAAAGAGAAATTATTTACGTTATTAAATGTTGCTTGAATGAACAAAAAAAGGACTTCTTAGAATTATATAAAAATGCTAAGCCAATATGTATGACTTATCAAGGTAAAAAGATTTTACCAAAAACGTTTAATCAAAAATATTATACTCAAGCTATAAAAAAAAATGAATTAACTTTTGGAATTGGACCTGCAGGAACGGGTAAAACATTTTTAGGTGTAGCAGTTGCACTAGATGCATTAAAATCTGGAGTTGTAAAAAAAATTATTTTAACTCGTCCAGTTGTTGAGGCAGGAGAGTCACTTGGATTTTTACCAGGAGATGTAAAAGAAAAAATTGATCCATATCTTGTTCCTCTTTACGATTCTTTATATGATATTGCAGGATTTGAAATGACTAACAAATACATAGAGAATAAAATTATTGAAATTGCACCCTTAGCATTCATGCGAGGAAGAACTTTAGAGGATGCGTTTGTGATTTTAGATGAGGCACAAAATACCACAAAGTCACAAATGAAAATGTTTTTAACAAGATTGGGTTTTTCTTCTAGGATGTTGATTAATGGGGACCCAACCCAGATTGATTTGCCTAAAAAAGATCAGTCGGGTCTTTTGGATGCGATTAAACATTTGGAAAAAATTGAAAATGTTGGAATTATAAAGTTTGAAACATTAGATGTTATTAGAAATCCAATTGTACAAAAAATATTAGAGAGTTATCATGTTAAATGAAAGTATTTATATTTAATCAGACAAAATTTCATATTGAAGATTACAGAGAGACTATAACTAAAGTTTTTGATTCTATTGAAAATGATAAAGGAATAAATGTGATTTTATTAAACTCTGAGGACATGATAAAATTAAATGAAAAATATAGAGGAATAGATTCTGATACAGATGTTTTATCTTTTTCATACAATGACGAAAAAATGACTACTATTGGTGATATATTTGTTTCGCATAAAAAAATTATTGAGCAATCAACAAGATATGGACATTCAGTGCATCGTGAATTAGCATTTTTGGTTGTTCATGGATTTCTTCATATTTTGGGTTATGATCATGATTCAAAAGAAAATGAAGTAAAGATGTTATCAAAACAAAATGAAATATTAATAAAAGTAGGAATGGAGAAAAAATGAAAAACATTGATCAAGCTAAAGCTGCGAGAGAAAACGCATATGCACCATATTCAAATTATAGAGTTGGTGCAGCATTAGAGATTAATAGCGGAGAATTTGTTCATGGTGCAAATATAGAAAATGCTTCATTTGGATTATCAAATTGTGCTGAGCGAAGTGCAATATACAGTGCATATAGTCAAGGCTACAAGAAAAAAGATTTTAAATCATTGACTATAATCGCTAACCACAAGAAACCTGTATCTCCTTGTGGCGCATGTCGACAAGTAATGTATGAATTGTTACCTGAAGGGTGTGAAATTATTTTGGCGAACACAAAAGGAGATCAAATAAAGTTCTCTAAAGAGGAATTGCTTCCTTATGGATTCAATTTCGAGGAAATCAATATTGAAAACTCATAAATTTTCTTTTGTTGGCATAGCTGGAAAACCTAATGTAGGTAAATCAACATTGATAAATGCTTTAGTTGGAGAAAAAATTGCCATAGTAAGTGACAAATCTCAAACAACAAGAGGAAGAATTTTAGGTATTAAAAATTCTGATAAGTATCAGTTTGTTTTTGTAGATACGCCGGGTCTTCATAAAGGAAAAAAAACACTTAATAGAACAATAGTTAAAAGTGCAGAAAACGCATTAACAGAAGTTGATGTAATATTATTAGTTGTAGATAGAATAGCAAGCTCTAAAGATAAATTTATATATCAAAAACTTGCATCATTAGATATACCAATGATTTTAGTGGTAAATAAGATAGATCTTTTACAATCAAAAAAAGATATTGATAAAATTATATTATCTTTTTTAGAGTTTTTAGATTTTAAGTATGTTATTCCAATCTCAGCTAAGAAAAAATCTAATTTTGATTACCTAATTGAATCTATATATTTGATTTCAAATGAAGGTGAAAAGATGTTCCCTGAAGATTATATTTCAAATCAAACGGAAATAAGTAAAATTTCAGAGTGGATTAGAGAAAAAGTTTTACTAGAAACAAAAGAAGAAATACCACATTCAGTTGCGGTAATTATTGATAATATATCTGAAAATAGTAAATATAATTCCTTAGATGTAAATGCTTCAATAATTGTTGAAAGAGCGTCTCAAAAAAAAATACTAATTGGAAAAAATGGTCAAAAACTAAAGTCTATTGGAACAAAAGCTAGATTAGATTTGAATAAGACATTAAAAAAGAAAATTTATTTAGAACTTTGGGTTAAAGTTAAAAAGAACTGGAGTCAAAACCAAAAAGATATTTCAAACTTTGGATATGGTGGATAAATATTTGGAAGGAATAATTTACAAAGTGCAACCGTATAAGGAAACAAGTAAATTATGTTTTGTATTTACGAGAAAAGGAATAAGAACATTAAATGCAAGGGGTGCACAAAAAATTAATTCAGAATATAGAGTTGTCACTCAATATATGAATCATATCTCTTTTTTAGATCAAGAAAAGAGTATGTTTTCTCTAAAAAAGGCAAAACTTATTTCATCATTTGATGAAATAAAAAAAGATTTTGAAAAGACTAAATTTGCTGCATTTGTTTTGGAATTATGTAGTAAATTAATACTTGGGAATGAGACACATTCTAAAATATATGATGCATTAATCAATTTTTTTTATTCAAGAGATATTAGCATTAATGCATTAAGATTTTGTATTTATTTAATTAAGTATTTAGGGTATGAAATTCAAATTAATCCCGACGGATCTCCTATAAAAGGCTTCAATATTTCTCTTGGAAGAATTATTTATACTAAAGAAACGGAAGACACGGATTTAAATATAGTAGAAGTAACTAAACTTTTGCAATTAAAAAAAACAACATATGATAAAATAGTAGATATATCAGAAACAGAAATTCAAGTTATAAAAGATTTTTTAGTGAAATATATTAGCTATCACATTAATGTTCAAATTAAAACTTGATGAGGTAATAAATATGGATAATTTAGATAAAATTGTAAAATTTGCCAAGAGCACAGGTTTTATTTTCCAGGGAAGTGAAATTTATGGTGGATTATCAAATACTTGGGATTATGGTCCTTTAGGAAGTTTGCTTAAGCAGAATATAAAAAATGCGTGGCTAAAAAGATTTCAAAAAGAACATCCAGAGAACTTTTTATTGGATTCTAGTATATTATTAAACAATAAAGTTTGGGAAGCTAGTGGTCATATAAGTGGATTTTCTGATCCGCTAACTGAATGTAAAAAATGTAATCTCAGATTTCGTGCAGATAATTTAATAAAAAATAACAACTCCAAAGTAAATCCAGATGGCTGGGATCATCAAAAAATGTATGAATATATATTATCCAATAAGATTGAGTGTCCAAATTGTAATGAAAGTAGATTTCTTCCAATCAAATCTTTTAATATGATGTTTGAGACTTTTCAGGGTGTTGTTAAAGAGAGTTCGAATCAAATTTACTTAAGACCCGAGACCGCACAAGGGATATTTATAAACTTTAGAAATATTATTAGAACCACTCGTGCACGTTTGCCTTTTGGTGTCTGTCAAATAGGAAAAGCATTTAGAAATGAGATCACTCCAGGTAACTTTATATTTAGAACTAGAGAGTTTGAGCAAATGGAATTGGAGTATTTTGTTAAACCAGGTTCTGAAATCAAGTGGTTTGAATATTGGAAAAAACAATGTAAAGATTTTTTAACAGATTTAGGTATTAATGAAAAGAACATAAAATTTGATGATCATAAAAAAGAGTCTTTAGCTCATTACTCAAATGCTACAACTGATATATTGTATAATTTCTCTTGGGGATTTGAAGAATTATGGGGTATTGCATCAAGAACGGATTTTGATTTAGATTCTCATGAAAAAGTTTCAAAGCAATCCATGTTATATACTGATCCAATAACAAATGATCGATTTAAGCCATACGTCATAGAACCATCAGTTGGAGTTGAAAGACTGTTGTTGGCTTTTCTTAATGATTCTCTAGAAGAAGAAATGTTAGAAAGTGGAGAAAACCGAACAGTTTTAAAAATTCATCCTGTATTAGCACCATATAAAATTGCAGTTTTACCATTAATAAAAAAGAATCATAAAGAAATGGCTCAGAAAATATTTAAAGGTTTAATTAATTATTATGATGTAACTTATGATGAATCACAAAACATAGGAAAAAGATACAGAAGACAAGATCAAATAGGAACATATTTCTGTGCTACGATAGATGATCAAACGCTTATTGATAATACTGTTACAATAAGAAATAGAGATACAATGAAACAAGAAAGAATTAAAATAGAGGAAATTAAAAATTATATTAAAGAAGTTTGTAATTTTTAAAGGGGTCATTATATAAGTGGATCAAAAAATTCTCGAAAAAATCAATTCAGAAACTAACATTATTGATTTAGTAAGTCAATATGTTGAATTACAAAAAGCAGGAAAAAACTTCAAGGGATTATGTCCTTTTCATGAAGATAATAATCCTAGTTTTTTTGTTTCTCCAGAAAAAAACATTGCTAAATGTATGTCTTGTGGTGCTGGAGGAAGACCGATTACGTTTTTAAGAGAGATAAAAAATATCAGTTTTTTGGATGCCGTTCATGAATTGGCAAGTGAAATTGGATTAAAACTTCCTAACCAAAAAGTTGATCTTAATAATAATTTATATGAGATAATGAAGGAAGCTGAAAATTTTTACAGATTTAATCTTAATAGCACAGAAAAGGGAAAAATAGTAAAGCAATATCTTCTTAAAAGAGGATTAAATCAAGATATAATTGATAAATTTGGTCTAGGATTTGCTCCAAGGGGTGAATCATTGTATAAACTTTTGCGCGATAAAGAATTTGATGTTCGAGACATGTTAGATTTGTCAGTAATTAGACAAAACAGTGAAGGGAATTATTATGATTTTTTTAGTGATAGATTAATGTTCCCAATAAAAAATTTAAAAGGATATACTATTGGATTTAGTTCAAGGACGTTAAAAAAAAGTGACCAAATTAAATATCTAAATAGTCCTGAAAGCAAAGTATTTAGAAAGAGTGATATTTTATATAATTTATCTTCTGTAACTAGAGAAATCAAAAAAAGAAAAAGATTAATTTTGTATGAAGGTTTTTTTGATGTTATAAGTAGTACAATTTCAGGATATATTGAATCTGTGGCAAGTATGGGAACTACTTTGACTAATAATCAAGCCAAACTTATTTCATCATTAGTAGATAATGTAGTTTTAGCTTATGATGGAGATACTGCAGGATTTGAAGCAACACGAAAAGCAATAAAGATTTTATCTAAGTATAATATAAAAATTAAAGTATTACATCTTCCAAATAAAAATGATCCGGATGATTTTATAAGAAAACATGGAAAAGCTGTTTTTTCCGATAGAATGGAAAATCTGATGGAGCCATTCGACTATATTTACTCAAAAATAAGAGAATCATCTGACCTTACAATAACACAGGATAGAATTAAGTTTAAAGATGAAATTCTTAAACTTATTAAGGAATCGGATATCTCATTAAAAAACATTTACAAAGAAAAACTTTCAAGGGATTTAAATATTGATCTTAATGATTTAGGTTTTTCTCCTCAATATAAGTATAATAAGAATAAAAATCTTAAAAAGAAAATAAATAATAAATATTTAATGTCTGAGGTTGGACTCATAATTGCTATGATTCAAGAAAATAAAGTTGCAATAGAAAAAAATAGAGAGTTATCTAATGATGAATATGTAGATAAAGAAATGTCTATGATAAGATATAGCTTAGAAAAATATTTTGACGAGAATGAATCTTTTGATATAAATATATTTTCAGAAAGACTAAGTGAAAAGTCTAAAGAAAAATTTGATAAAATGATATTATTAGATTTAGATTATAAAAATAAATTTATGAAGTCTAACGAAGATGTTGTTAGATATGTAAGAGAAATCAAACGTTACAAGGATCAAAAAAAACGTAAGATATTAATAAAAAGACGTCAAGAAGAAAATGAAAATAGGGAAAAACTAACTCAAGAAATTAAGGATTTAGAAAGAAAATTAAGTGAGGAAGATACAAATGAATTTAAAAAAGGTGCTTGAAAAACTAGTAAAAAAAGTGACAAAAGAAAAGATTATTTCTCAGAAAGATGTTCTCGAATTTGCAGAGCTTGACTCAGAAGAATATTTTGAAATAGAGAAAGCACTTCTTAACTTAAACGTTGATATTATTGAAGAAAAAGAAGAAAAAGAATTTGAAGATAAAGACAATGAAAAAGTTGAAGAGTCTGAGATCGAGCCTGATGAACTAAGTCTTAGTGATCTAGATGTTGAAGAACAACAACTAGACATGAATAAATTACCAAAGACTGTAAAAATCGATGATCCTGTTAGGATGTATTTAAAAGAAATTGGACAAATACCCTTGTTAAAAGCTGATGAGGAAAAGAAGTATGCAATATTAGTTGCGGAAGGTCAATATGCAAGAGAGCAAAAAGAGTTTCATGAGAACGGAACAAAAACTCTCTCCAGTCAAGAGTTGGAATTGTTAGATCAGGCTATTGAAGAAGCTGCAAGGGCAAAACATAAATTGGTTGAGGCAAACTTTAGATTAGTTGTTTCGATTGCTAAAAAATATACAAATAGAGGTTTATTATTCTTAGATTTAATTCAAGAGGGAAATATGGGATTGATGCGAGCAGTTGACAAGTTCAATCATGAAAAAGGATTTAAGTTTTCTACCTATGCAACTTGGTGGATTAGACAGGCAATTACAAGAGCTGTAGCAGACCAAGCAAGAACTATTAGAATACCTGTCCATATGGTAGAAACAATCAATAAAATGATAAGAATTCAAAGACAATTAGTTCAAGAACTTGGAAGAGATCCATCAGTGGAAGAGATAGCGGCTAAAATGGAAATCACTCCTGAAAAAGTTCAAAATATTCAAAGAATTGCGAAGGAACCAATTTCATTAGAAGCACATGTAGGAGAAGAAGAAGATTCATCTCTAGGTGACTTTATTAGTGACCCAAATGCTCTAACACCTCATGAATATATGCTAAAAGAAATGGTCAACCAAACATTAGACGAAGTTTTAGAAACACTTACTGATAGAGAAGAAAAAGTTTTAAGGTTAAGATATGGACTTTTTGATGGTAAAAATCATACTTTAGAAGAAGTGGGTAAAGAATTCGGAGTGACAAGAGAAAGAATTAGACAAATTGAAGCAAAAGCATTAAGAAAATTAAGAAGTCCTTCAAGACAAAATAAACTTCGCGAATTTTATTATGGTAAAAAATAATAGAATAAAATTTTTAGCATCTTTTTTGAAAGGATATAAAAGAGTACTTGATATAGGTTCAGATCATGGTTATGTTTTAAAAGAGGCTTTTGAAAAAAATTACATTAAAACCGCTATTGCCTCAGATGTAAAAACTGATCCTTTGAAAGTCGCAAAAAAAAATTTAGCTAAATACCCTGTCACCTATTATCTTTCTGATGGATTCAAGTCAATTGATGATTCTTTTGATGCGGTTTTAATAGCAGGCATGGGATCCTATAATATCTCACATATATTATCTTATATTCCTAAAGTTAATTTTGATATTTATTTAATGACTCATAGTCACCTTTATGACCTTAGACTATATCTTATGAATAATTCCTTTTCTATTATCAATGAATATATTTGCTATGACAAACGCTTTTATCATTTATTTAAAGTTAAAAGAGGTATAATGAATCTATCGGAAAAAGAATTATATACAGGGGTAAACGTTGCTTTTGATGATGCAGCAAAAAATTACTTTATAATAGAATCAAAAAAAATTTTGATGTATAGTAAAAAAGCAAACGGCATAAGAAAAAAAGAATTAATGAAGCAATATGAATACTTTACTGAAAGCTCTAGATAACATAATTTAACATCAAAATAATTTGCTTATATCTGTAGCTTAAAAAAACTAAATTGGGTGTTAAAATATATTGTAACAAACGTATAAATTAATTCATGAGGAACTATGAAAACAATTTTAAAATATTTAAAACCTTATAAATGGAACATTTTACTTATCTTTTTTTTAGTTGCAACTCGAGCTATTTTGGTTTTAGTGTTGCCTCTTTTATTAGGAAGATTAATAAATGAAGGTATCGGTTTTGGAAATTCGGGAATCGCTGATCCGTCAAAGATATGGTTATATAGTGGCTATATGCTTATTGCATCAGTTTTAAGTATTGTTATTACAGTATTTAGCGGTTTCATGGAGTCTAATATATCATCAAAATTTGCAAAAAAACTAAGACGAGATTATTATCAGAAGGTTCAACAGTTTTCTTTATCTGAAATTGACGAGTTTACAATTGGTTCGTTAATTACTAGATCAACAAATGATATTAAACAACTTCAGATGGTTGTAAATTCCTTACTAAGATTAGTTATTCTTCAACCTGTCTTTGCTATTGGTGCGGTTGTTTTTTCCGTACTTCAACAGCCAACTTTATCAATGGTTTTAATCGCTTCAGTATCTGCACTAATAATTATGATTATTATCATTTTTTCTATTGTTATTCCAAAATTTGCTAAAGTTCAAGAACTTGTTGATAAATTAAATCAGGTCATTAGAGAAAATTTAAATGGTCTCAGAGTTGTAAGAGCATATAATACACAAGAAAAACAAGAAACAAAAGTTGTAGATGCTTCTAAAGCAGCCAGAGATATAAATGTTTTTGTCAACAGAGTAATATCATTAATGTTTCCAATAATGTCAATTATCATGGGTGTTACATCTGTAGTAATAATATACCTAGGGAATGAATATTTTCTAGGTGTAATCGATGGATTTGATCCTGGTAAACTTATTGCTTTACAACAGTATGCAATGAGAGCAATCTTAGCCTTCATGTTCTTATCTTTTACATTTATTATGATACCAAGAGCATTGATTTCAGCAAGAAGAGTTGAAGAAGTATTATTGAGAAAAATAGATATTGAAGATCCAAAGAAACCATTAACTATTCAAACACCTTTGGCTGGAAAAGTATCATTTCATTCAGTGACTTTTCAATATTCAGATGCACCTCAAGCTATATTAGAGAATATTTCATTTACTGCACCAGCAGGAAAAACAACTGCAGTTATTGGTTCAACAGGATCAGGAAAATCGACTTTGATTAATTTAATCCCTCGTTTTTATGATGTAACGAGCGGTGATATAAAAATTGATGATGTAAATATTAAAGACATGAAACAGGAGTATTTGCATAGTTTAATAGGATATGTTCCCCAGCAAGGAATCTTGTTTTCGGGATCTGTCAAAGAAAATATTTTGTTTGGTTCTAAAGAAAACGATAAGGATATATTAAAGAAGGCGGCAGAAATTTCTCAGTCCGAAAAATTTATTAATCAATTTAAGGGATCATATGAATATAGTATAGCTCAAGGGGGTAAGAATGTATCAGGCGGTCAAAGGCAAAGAATTTCTATTGCAAGAGCCATTGCTAAAAAACCTCAAATCTTTATATTTGATGATTCTTTTTCAGCATTAGATTATCAAACAGATAAGGAATTGAGAAAAAGTCTAAAAAAAGAGGTGCCTGGAACAAAAATAATAGTAGCTCAAAGAATTAATTCTATAAAAAATGCAGATCAAATAGTAGTTTTAGAAAAAGGAAAAGTTGCTGGAATAGGAACACATAAAGAATTGTTGAAAACATCAAAAGTTTATCAAGAAATTGCCTTTTCTCAACTCTCTAAAGAGGAGTTAGAGAGATGAACAGACCAGTAAAAAAAACTGAAAAATCAACTGCAACATTTAGCAGATGGAATCGAGGAGGTTATATTGAAAAACCTCAGAATTTTAAAAAATCTATTAAAAAACTTTTTAATTATTTAAAACCTTATTCTCCACAGATTATTTTTTCTGGCTCAATGTCAATTCTGTCATCTCTTTTGACAGTAATTGCACCATGGCTATTGGGATTGATGACAACTGAGATTGCTGAGGCTTTTATCCAAAATAGATCAGTCGGTAGTATTTATATTACATCTCAAATAGCGTTAACTATCCCTTCATTAGCTCTAATTGTTCTTTTAGGATATTCACTTGGTGGAATATTGGCATATTTACAATCTTTTATTCTAACAGGTATGACACAAAATTTGACTTTTGAAATGAGAAAAGAGATTGCAAAAAAAATAAATAATCTACCACTATCTCATTTTGATAAACAATCCTTCGGTGATGTTTTGGGAAGATCTACAAATGATATCGAAACTATATCAGCTACCATTAATCAAAGCTTATCTGAAGTTTTTAGGGCAGTAACATTATTACTTGGAGTTTTAATAATAATGTTTGTTTTAAATTGGCTTTTAGCTTTGGTTGTAATATTTACATCAATAGTAAGCTTTTTAGTTGCAGCTATTTTTGTTAAACTATCCCAGAAATATTTCAGATCCCAAGCTAAGTCGGTTGGAGATATGAGTGGACATGTTGAAGAAATGTTCAACGGACACAGAATTGTGAAAGTGTTTAATCATCAAAAAAAAGCGCTTAAAGATTTTGATAAAATTAATGAGAAAATTAGATACTCAACTATGAGAAGTCAATTTATTTCTGGAATTATGTTTCCAATGCAGTTTTTCATTGGAAATGTGGGTTATATATTAATTGGTGCCGTTGGTTCCTTTCTAGTTTTATCTGGTTCAATTAAAGTTGGACTTATTCAAACTTTTGTAACATATACAAGACAAATCAATCAGCCAATCCAATCACTATCCTCAATCGCAGCTGTATTACAATCTACTGCAGCAGCAGCTGAAAGAATTTTTGACCTTTTAGAATCAGATGAGGAACAAAAAGATCCAGAAAACTCTGTTAAAATCAAAAATTTTAAAGGTCATGTAGTATTTGAAGATGTGCACTTTAGCTATGTAAAAGGAACAGAGGTCATTAAAGGTTTTAATGCTGATATTTCCCCAGGTCAGACAGTAGCAATTGTAGGTCATACAGGTGCAGGAAAAACTACTATGGTTAATTTATTAATGAGGTTTTATGATATCGAAAGTGGAAGAATATTGATTGACGATGTTGATATCAAAACTATGAGTCGAAACGATGTAAGATCATTATTTGGAATGGTTCTTCAGGATACATGGTTATTTGAAGGTACCATTTATGAAAATATAAATTATGGTTCAAAAGAAAGAAATCAAGAAGATGTATATAATGCTGCGAAAATGGCACAATCACATCACTTTATTGAATCTCATCCAGGTGGTTATAACTTTGAACTTATGGAAGCAGGCGCAAATATTAGTCAAGGACAACAACAATTAATTACAATCAGTAGAGCAATGTTAGCTAATAGGCCAATGTTAATTCTTGATGAAGCAACATCATCTGTAGATACAAGGACTGAAGTTTTAATTCAAAATGCAATGGACAAACTTATGTCTAAAAGAACAAGTTTTGTTATTGCACATAGGTTATCAACAATCAAAAATGCAGATCTCATTTTAGTTATGGAAGAGGGAAACATCGTTGAGCAAGGTACTCATAAACAATTAATTGATAGTAATGGACACTATGCAAAACTTTATAATGCTCAGTTTGATAAAAATTGATTTAACAATGTAAATCCTAGATTACTTTACATTATTTTAATCGTAAGCTATAATATTTATGCTTGAAACGTTTCAGTAGCTCAGCTGGATAGAGCAACAGCCTTCTAAGCTGTCGGTCGGGGGTTCGAATCCCTCCTGAAACGCCATATGAAGATAAAAAAAGTCATTTCGATGGCTTTTTATTTTTTTCTTTAGGTATTTATATATATAATATATTTATGAGAAAAATAATTAGATTAACTGATTTAGTAATTGTACTTACAACAGCTCTTTTTGTATGGGCTTTTATTGAACCCGATAATAGACTTGATGTTAGAATTTTTAGTATTATATGGTCATTTTTATTGTTATTTTCTTTAGCAAGAAGTGTTATAGACAGAATAAAAATATATAGATATAATGTTCGAAAAAACAAATCAGAATCTGATATGGACGAACAATACAAAAACTATTTACAATTAAAAGGAAAAGCATTAGA
>MDSW01068441.1_pt1 | contig 72701 bp, 85 predicted proteins | sample 811171 | NCBI WGS metagenome assembly MDSW01 (sample SAMN05326641, study PRJNA326480) | marine metagenome | isolation source: seawater | place: Atlantic Ocean: North West | collected 2012
CTTATTTTATTGGACCATTGATTACACGTCCTTTTATGAATGAACATCCTGACCAATGTGTAGCGGGTTATTTATTCGGTTTTACAATTAGTATATTTTGTGGATGAAATATGGTAGACATTATTCTAAATAAAAGTATAATGTTATAATAATGGTATTCGTAAATATTTTGAATGTGGTTTTTTTGATGGGTAGTATTTTAAATGGTTCTTCGGGGTATTTAATATCACGTAATAAGTTTTTGACTGGAATAGGTGGATATACAACCACAATGATGAAAGAGATTGATGAAAATGATAATGACTCAAAATATATAATATATGGTGATGATAGTGATAGTGTATATGGTTCTGAAACACACGGTGAAACAGAAACACTAAGTGAGTTGAAAATAGAAAAAGATAATTTGAGTCCTTTGGTAATAAATTATTACGGCACCGTCTCTACTGAATCTTGTTTAGCATTATCAACGATGATAAAAAACTTGGATATTAAATCAAAAGAACTAGAATTAAAATATGAGCACCGAATACCTATTAAATTACACATTCAAAGTATGGGTGGCGAATTAATGCCTACATTTTATGTTTGCGATTTGATACGAAATTTGGAAACACCGGTTCATGTATATATTGACGGATTTGTTGCATCTGCAGCGGCTACAATAGCAGTGTGTGGACATAAACGATTTATGACAAAACATTCTTCTATGTTGGTCCATCAATTAAAATCATCGTCGTCGGGAAAATTTGCCGAATTAAAAGACGAGATGAGTAATTTGAACATGTTTATGATGAATTTGGAAGATATATATTTGGAAAATACAAAAATAGATAAAGATGAATTAGAAAAATTATTATTTTCAGAAATATGGTTACCTTCGGATAAATGTTTAGAATATGGATTGGTCGATGCAATTATATAAATAGAGGACATATATCACCACAACATCTTGCACAACAAGCACCGCCCAAACAAAACATCACACACATTATTATTCCAACACCCAAATAAAATACATATACGATTTGTCCTTCCAAATATATGTCATGTTCTTCGCTTGGTTGATTTTCTTCAAGAGCGATTAGAATACACGCTATTCCAATACCAATACACATGAGCGTGGTTAGAATAAGTACACATATAGGTTTATGATTGACGCTTGTATTTTGGACCCTTGTATTTTGGACCCTTGTATTTTGGACGCTTGTATTAGTTGTTTGTTGAGGAATATATTTTGGACTATTAATTTCTTCATTTGGAATAGGTTCTTGAATAACCAATACAGTTTCTACATTATCATTTAGAATAGGCTTAGGATATTTATCATTATAAATGTCAATGCTAAGATGCTTGTTACTACTCATTTTGTAACATCGTATACTTTTACTATTCGATTCAATTTTTTTCATAAAAATTGAATCGAACTATTGAACATAATTATTATACAAAAACAATGATAAACAAAATGACTATTAAAAATAATGAAAAAGTTAAAGATATATTACACTCAATATTTAATATACTATTTTATGTTATACTAGTGTCTGTTATTTCACTACTTCCTGGATGGTTATTGATGTATAACGCAATAGGAATAGAAATAAATGTTGCACCATATTCAATGGAAATTTTCGTAAAAACTGTAATAGCTATATGTGGTGGATTTGTAGCACTAATGATTATGTTACTTATTATTACGTTGAATGTATATAGCTATAATTATATTAAAACAATTGGCAACGAATGGGCAGCAGCAATCTGTTGTAGTCCCGGCGTATTATTGTGTTTGTTAATAATTAATATGGGGACAACGTATTGTGGTTATATTTTGCTTTATGATATTTATCACGCAAAGTTGAATGTAGATGAAAAACACGAAACAGCTGTAAAAATTATAACATCATTTGTAACGGGATGGGTTCATTTAATTATAGGAACGTTCCTAGCATTACATTGTTGTGTTGAAAAGATAAATTTTGAAAAGTTATGTTGTTGTTCATTTATGAGAACAAATAAAACCCACGAAGCATCGGGTATTGTTATATGTAAAAATGATAATATTGAAGTATAAAATTCTTATATGAAGTATAAAATTATTAATTTAAATAAGATTACACTAATATATTTTTTATTCTAACTATATTTTAATATGGCTGCAGCTGAAAGTATTAATAATACTGATTTAGATACTGATTTAGATAGTTCTATAATTGAACAACACGATTCCTATGTAAGTGATTTGTTAAGTAAAGATAATAAATGGATAAATATATTATTAAGTTCAACAGGATTGAATGCTGAAATATTAATGTTGTATAAGTGTTTGCGAGAACCGGGTCAATATAATTACAAAAATTTTAAAAAAACAGTAAATTTAAGAGATGATAATTCTGTTGAAGTATATATGAAAGAAATTATAACAAATATTAATTTAATTATTGAAGGAGCACCAAGATACGATAAAGATATTGTAGTATGGAGGGGGTTGAATACATCTAAATTACCTAAAAACGATGATACAATGTTATCAACTAGTATAAAATATTCTGTAGCAAATAGTTTTTCTAATTCGGATAATATACATAAAATTATTATACCTGCTGGTATGCCGTTTTTATACTTAGAGCCACATACAAAGACAGAAGGTGAACATGAGTGTTTGTTACCTTTTGGGTGTGTGTTCAGTGATTATAGAATGGTAGATGGTGATGAAAAAACTATTGCAGAGAGAACATTGCTTGATGTGAAAGATGTTGATTCACTAATTTCTAGTGAATTTATGAATTTGTTGCGAACAAATAAGACAGAAATGGATACAATTATTTCACAAGCCCTTAGCGAACAAGAAAAGCGGATTCAAGAAAAATTAGCCAGATTATCGAGAAGAGGGAAAGGAAAAAAAACGAAAAAAAGAACTAATACTAGGAAAAGAATAAAGAGACCTTCAAAAAAAACAAAACGGCAAAAAAGAAAAGTTTAGTTATTTGAATATAAAAAAAAATTGATTTGATCAAATCATATATGATAATATCAATACAATGAGTTCTAATACAACGAGTCCTAATACAATGAGTTCTAATACAACGAGTTCTAATACAATGAGTCCAAAAAATAATACAAAATCAACACGTAAAAGTGGACATTGTGAAGTATGTTGTTTCTGCTTTATGCTATTGTTCTTCCTTGGTCTAATTGTCGGTTCCATTGCTGCATTTGTTGTTTGGATTGTTGCTTTGGTAAATGGTAAAAATCTAGTAATTACGGAAAAATGTCCAGATAATCAACTTTGGGAATGGCTATTGGTATGGGGTCTAGTAACATTCGTATTGGTTGGTGGAAATACAAAAAAAAACAAAGATGAAGAAAATAATGATTGTCTAAGTAGTGGATGTAAAATTTGTTGTAATATGATAATTGTTATTTGTTCAATAGTCCTTTGTTGGTGGGGCAATGAACAACTCGAAAATGATAATAACTGTATCGAAAGAAATTATAATAATACCGTGTTTTATGATACAGCTATTGTGTTCTGGTGGTTTCATTTCATAGCACTTTGTATTACAGTTGGTATTCTTGGTGTTCTTATTCTAGGTTTGGTAATGTATTTGATACTTGTAAATTGTAAATGTGGACGAAATCTGATGGATCAAATATATTTGAAAAACAGCCAGACTCATAGCGAAGACGATCTAATTGAAGATATTATTCCTGTTAATGCAAAAAATGAAGGTAAAGGTGATTTGCTAGAAGTGTAAACGCCCATTTGCATAACCTCCTGCGCTATTTTGAGAAGAAATTTTAGTTATAAACTCATTACTATTTTCATATTCAATACTATGTTCTTCGTTTCGTAACCATTCTAAAAACTGATTATATATATTAAAATTAGGTTTTCCATTATATTTAATAACACCTTTTTTATTTACATATATCAAATCGGTGCACCATTCATCCATTCCATCGAAAATGTGTGTTGCGTAGATGCAAAGTGCTCCTCTATCGAGACAGTCTTGTTTAATCCATGTTAAAATGTTCCATCTTACCAGAGCGTCGAGTGAAATTGTAACCTCGTCCATTAACAATATCTTATAGGGTCGCAAGAGACCGAAAAAGAGCTGGACGCGACGGCGTTGTCCATCGGATACCATATGCATTCGCCAGTTTAAGTTTATTTCAAGGATTTTGAGGAGAATGTCACGGCGTTCAGGAAAGTCTTCTTGTAATTTTTTCATCATATTGCAGACACGTATGTCGGCTTGAAGTGGTATGCCGTGGCCAGAAAATGCCACGGTTCGCTGTCCCCAATTGATGTCCATATGCGAGCGTTCATTATTTAGCATGGTACATCGGAATGGATCTTTGTCCAAAACATAGACGCTTTCTTCGTTTTTTGTCAGCAACTTCCCGGCCAATATACGTAAAATGGTGCTTTTACCCGCACCGTTTGGACCGACCAATAACATACATTGGCCTTTGTCCACTGTAAATGAAATATTATTTAGAGCAATAGAAGAATCGTTATACACATGAGTTAAGTTATTAACACGAATCATAATATTTATAATTACAGATAACCCTCTAATATGTATTTGAATACATCATAAAAAGAACGTGCGAATCAATTCATGGATAATTCAATTATAATATTATTATTAGATTTATGTTTTTTTATATATGCTATAAAAAATTTCGACTTTATACTATTAATGATGAATTAGAATGTATAAAATATTATCCATCACTTATATAATGCCAGGACGACAACAAGAACCTTCATTTCAATTAGCGAGCGGGACAACCGCCGAACGAGATGGGAGCTATAATTTAACTACTGTAGGAAATATTTTTTATAACACGGATACAAGCAACGTGGAAATATACCACCAAGACCCTTCAAATAATGCTGCGTGGAGGGATTTAGTGATTAATAATAAGAAACAGATTGATATTAGCGGAGGTTTAATAGCACACTCAAGTCATATGGGAGATGGCGTTCATTCAGGAGGTATTAACACAAACTTTTTAAGTGCTATACATAATAATATGTTCGTTCAACCAGGCACCGACGCACAGGGTATTTTAAACTTGAGTTGGCACAAAGTTTTTCATAAGATTATTTTAAAGTGTAAGGATACCAGCTCATCAAATGACGCACAATTATATTTCATAAGGAATAACTCATGGAAAAGTTGGGATGGAATCTCAAGCGATAGTAGAATAAAAGAAAATCAAACTGATTATCCAATTGAGGATAGTATGAATATAGTTAAAACAATAAAAGTTAAAAAATATTTTAACACCGAATTAAAGAAAGAGGTTAAAGGGTTTATCGCTCAAGAGGTAGAAGCAATATTGCCCGAAGCAGTAACAACAGAAGATTTAAGCGACCACGGCAAGCAAAAAGACTTTAAGTTTTTAGATTACAGACGGTTATTAGTGCACTCATTTGGTGCGATTCAACTATTAGACCAAAAAGTTGAAGATTTAGCAGCAGATAACAAACAACTAGCAGAGAGAATATCAGCATTAGAAAATTAAATCTCTCCACATATATAAAATTAGTTACAAACTGGAAAAAACTAAACGACGTGAATTGTGGAACGTATGAGTATTTTGCTAGGTTGAATCAAAGGAAATCAGATACAGAAATTAAAGCAAATTAAATAAAAAATAAGAAGACGAAAATAATATACCTCCCCAAATAGTATCGGTTACTACAATATGTGGTTTCCACTCATTAAATAAAGCATAATTAGTAGTTTCATATATACCATAAACACATAATCCTAATAAAAAAGCTTCAGTATAAGAAACTTTTTTTAATACAATAAAATAGTATACAAGAGTAATAATGAAAATGTAACATATTAGCGCCGATAAGGAACGAAATTTTAAAGGTGTTCCTTGTATATTACGCACTAATACATTAAATTGTTTGCTCATAAGTGTTAAAAAAACAATATCTAGAATTAAAATAATACCTGATAATTTGATGATATCGACAATCATATATAAAATACGAATATAATATTTTATATATTCATTATACGGCACATATACTACATGAACTTATAGGAGCACCATGAATACAATATACAACTAAGTCTATACAATTAGGATCTTTGCAGTTAATTCTTAATATATTATGAATACAGTGTAATACACGTCCCTTACTGATTACAATTTTATCGCCAAACATATATTTTTTATTATCTATTCGGTCTTTGAAATTAAGGGGTAATTTAGGTATAGGTTCTATACATCGCGAAGTACACTCATGACAATATTTTTCCTCTTCACGCAACTCAATACAACAAGTGTTACAATAATTGGTAGTCATTTAAATAATAACAAAAAATTATATTTATATTTTATCGTTAGATTTAATAAAAAATAAATAATATTATAATTAATTATATGTCCGTTAAAAAGCATATAGTGGATGCTATGAAGCATTTATATAACCAAAAATACATTAGTATTCGTGACGGTAACGTTAGTTTCAAGCCAAAATATGAAAAGTTTTTTTACATATCAGCAGGCAGTGTAAAAAAAAATGAAATTAACGAGGACCAAATTATAAATGTTACTTTCGATGATGATAAAATATACTATGATGAAAAATATAAATATTTACCATCTCGAGAGATATATATGCATTCACTATTACAGACGGACAATTATTATTATGACAAAGACACATTTGTAATTCATGCACACCCTCCAAATATTATATCTTACATTGGTATTAATAAAAGCAATGAATTAAATACGATTAAAGATATTTTTCCTGAGCTAAATGTGGGTAATATAGGAAAAAATGTTAAGTATCACGAAGCTGGAACAATGGACTTAGCAAAAGATTGTTATAATTGTTTAAAAAATAATGAAATTGTGGGTTTAGAGCGACACGGTTCACTATCAATAGGAGACGATATTGATAAGGTTTATGAAAACATAGAAACTTTGGAATATTATATTGATATTGCTATGAAATCTAAATATTAAAAAAAATATTATTTTAAATATATAATGATTCGAAAATTACTATTCTTTTTTTTCTTAGCTAATGCATTGTTTTGGGGTTTTGCCAGACACGGACAACATTGTCGTTTAGCTGCTAAAATGGGTGTGAAGAAATGCGCACCTCATTGGGTTCATGTTTATGTTATGGGTCTGGGTTCGTTCGTGGCAGCTTTGTATATGAAACAAGGTCGTGCAGGACTATAGAATTTCGTTATGATTCAAAACTTTTACAATAGTGTTCATAAATATATTTTTGATCAGAATATACATTAATATGTTTGCTAATACCTGCTTGTATAAAATCTCCGTATCTTCATCGGTTTTATGAAGTTTATCTATCGTGTTAATTCGAATAATTTTATAGCCAATCCAACATAATTCGTATGCTAGAATATACATATATGCATTTATATTATCATTGGTAAGATGGTAAAATTTAAGTAAATATAGTAATTCATTTACTATGTTATCACTAATAAGTGATACACTCTTATCAATGATATCATTTTGATTTTTAATTATTAAATTAATTTTTTCATACATTATACGATTGGTTTTCTTTTTGGCTATTTTATATTTTACACGTATGTTTTTATTGATGGTAGAACTATTATAGTTAGGACTCTGAATATCATATGAAGCAATACTATTTTGTAGTGGTTTAATAATATTAACGCTTTTTCTTTTTGCTAGTTTGTAATTAACACGCATAGTTTTTATAAATGGTATTGAAGTACTTTGGCATAAAAACGTAAAACAAAGTAATGCATTCATTTTCATATATTGTTGTTTTATACAGTTCAAATATTTAAATAATTATTTTTCAATTTTTTAAATATTTTGTTTTTGATAATAGGTCGTTTTTAGCGTTTGGTTCTGCGTTTGGTTCTACGTTTGGTTCTGCGTTTGGTTCTGCGTTTGGTTCTACGTTTGGTTCTGCGTTTTCGTGCACCACCGTTTAATGAATTATCTTTTTTATCGTCTTTATCATCATTTAAACTCTTAAATAAGGCGTTCTCTTCTTTTTGTCTCTTTTTAACTATTAACTCTATTCTTTTATCTTCCTCCTTTTCACGTTGTTTTTTTCGTTCTTCTTTCTTTCTTTCTTGGTCGGTTCGTGTTATTTTTTCGAATACCGCTATTGGATTATATTGATTTGTGCTTTGTAACAAATTAAAGCTTATTCCAAATAGTTCAAATGCTTCTTTTTCAATACGTTTCGCTCTTTCCGAACAACCGATTTTTGTATTTTCATATTTACTTAATTTTTCTTTACTGTCTATTAATTTAATATTAATGTTAACTAAATACGTTTTTCCTAAAAACTGTTTTCCAATATCATCATTATCTTTCGATTTTTTTTTTTTTGATTTTTTTGTTTCTTCTTTAGGTTTATTTGTTATATCCTTTAACTTGTAATTCGCAATATCACTTGAATATATTATAAACGTGTTTGGAGATATAGTTATTGGTTCGTTATTCTTAAAAAAAATTTCTTTTATAAAATTTAAATTTTTCTCATCAAATTTAGTGATAGTTTTTTCTTTTGGCTTATCATCAGATTTGTTATTTAATTCTGATTCTTTATTTTTTATTTTGTCATTCAAATCTTTATTTATCAAATATTTTTCGGCATCACTTAAATCATCGTCTTTTTTATATAATTCGGCTGGGGATTCGTAAAGTTCTTTTAATGATTTAAAAAAATCAAGTGTTTCTTCATTTATCTTGAATTCTTCTTTTAATTTGATACATTTTTCAAATATATCAATAACATTCTTTCTATCAAAATCAGACGATGAAATTTTTTTCTTTAATTTACTAAGCAATTCTAAATTTTCATTTATTTCCCTTTTTTCTTTTGTATACTTTTCCTTTTCCTCTTTATCTGTTGCTTTAAAACCTTTCTTAGTTAATTCATTTTTAATAATTGAAAACTCATCTTTTAATTTATCAATTATTTGTTTATCTTCATATTGGGTTCTTTCCTTCATTAAATTTTCTATACTACTTTTAGTTGTTTTGTTTTTCATTTCATTTTTTTCTTCTTCTGTTTTTTCTTTATTTTTGTTCATATAAGTTAAAAATTCTTGCATTTTGGTTTTACTAGTTAATACTTGTCGTTGTGTTTTTACATCATTGTTAAATCCTGCTTTTGATAAATTGATGGCTGATAATTCAAATTTACTTGTAAAATATATATCACTTCCTAATTCGCTATCTATCATAGATGGTTTAAATTTTATTTCTTTACCTTTTAGTTTTTGATTACCTTCTAATTTTATATCGTCCATTATTAATTTTAGTTCTAACTTATCTAATTTATAAATTTCAACAGACATAATCTTATATTGATAAAAGATTATATTAATATTTATTTATGTAACTAACAAATTCTGCTTGTTTTTGAAAGTTCTTTTGTCTTTCGGCTTTTCTTAATAATTCTAATGCTTTTTCCTCTTCATCTGGACTAATAATACCGTCGTTATTGAAATCAATAACGTTAGATATTTTCTTCATACTATTTGGCATAATACAAAAACGACTACGTTCGTTTAATAAATAATCAGATAAGATAATAAAAGATGCAGTCATCATTATTGAAATGATAATATCGCGTGTACCCATAAACACAACGGCAAAAATAAATATTTCGCGTCCTAATCCGTTCCGTAAAGCTTGTTCTTGTGTTTTGCTAAACCCTAACTCAACATATCTGGAGCCGACATTTAATAATAACATCGTTACACCTAGTAGAAACTTACTATTGTTAAATGTTGCTAATGATCTTTGAATATTACTTAACATTAATAATTAGAGAGAAATTAAACTTAATTTATCTAATTGTTTTTTAATCACAGGTATCATTTTTTTTGTGGTTTTTTTTAGTTGTTTATTTATAACACGACGATATCGATTTCTTCGTTTGTTAATAGCTTTTTTACATTTTTTATATAATTCAAAATCGGTAATACTAATAAATTCTTCTTGAGTTTGACTAAATGTTATTCCGACATAGACTAGTGATAAAAAAAACAATAAAATATAAAAATGATTTATTATATATCTAATTTTCATTATATATATAATTATTATTTATATGAATACATAAACTTATATAAATACATAAACCTATACATTTGTTGGTGTATGATCATTTGAATTGATAGGACGTATTAATTTAAACTCGCTATCAATTCGGTCACATAAGTCAGAAGAGCACACGGTTTCACCTACTATCTCGTCTTCATATGTTTCCTCTGCATAAGCGCCCTTTACGGCTGTTTCTTTTTTCGAATCACCAGCAAAGAACCCTTCTCTGCGCCCACCTACAAATGATTCATTATCGTCGTGTCCATGAGTATGGGAGTGATTTTCGATAGTCAGAGTTTTATTATTACCTAAACCGTTTACACTTTTAATACCAGTACTAATAGTTAAGTTAATGGTTTTTTCAACTGATTTAATAGATGCTAACTCATTTGTATTAGGAATTACAAGCGATGATTCAGACGATGAATCAGACAATGAATGATCAATAGTATTAAAAATTTTATCAGTATCAATATCAGTGTTAATGGTAAATACTGTAGGTTCGTCGGAAGTTGGTTCGTATTTTTTCGTGTCACTTTTAACTGATACAGTATTAACAACCTCGTAGTTAGGAATATCATTTAGTGTTAATTTATCTCCATTTTCAAATGTAATTTCATTCTCATTAATAGAAGCTACTTTACGAACAATATCCTTTAAATCACGCTGATACTTTATATAATGTCCTGTTTCTGCTTTTGTAACAGAGTCATCAATACCAGTAACAATTATGAGTTCTGTTCCAGGATCGATGGCTTCTTCAATAGCATTATCAAGTGTTATAGTAACAGAACCTGTGGCTGCTTTTATAACTGTATGTTCATCAAACACAGTATCATCGGTCTCATACTTTATAATCGTTCTATTTACAGGAATCTTATCGAGTAATCCAGAATCATCAGATTTAACAGTAATCATATCAGTATTCTGAACATAAGTTCCAACAGTTTGAACTGAAATAGGTGTTACTAAATCATCTAATCCTTCTTTAAATCCCTCGTAACTTTGTTCCATTAATACAATCATTAATGTGGCAAAGAACAATCCAGCTAACGGATTAACTAATGAAGCAATGATTATAGCACTAACAAATAAAACCTTACCTAACAAGGTATTACTAAATCTTACTAAAGCCGAAGGTCTAGTATATAGTAAAACTAATACTATAACTAATGTTATAATTTCGGTATTCATCTTCATATAGATTATATTTAGATTTTTTAAGGATATTTATAAAATAATAATATCTTAATTTCATATAGACAAATGAGTTATTTAGCATTATGTGCTGCTCCTTTTGATAATAATGAAATTCAACAACCTATTAACTCAGAAAAAAAACGGAATGGTAAAAATAAAACCCTAAAGAAAGCTATTAAAGAACCGATGGAAAATAAGGCTAAAAAAGTTACAAGTGCAACCATATCAAATTTACATGAACAACCCGAAAATACAGATACTTCTATGACTAATTTTACACCACCTTCGCATGCTAAACCATCCACAATGACCGAAGAAGACAATGATGAAAATGAAGAAACCGAAACAATTGATCATTCAGAACCAAAACCTGTTGATTCTCCTGTAAGTTTAGAACAATTTACTACCATTGATAGTAGTCAAGCAAACGATTATTTTAAACAACATGTTCCTTATTATACTCAAATGAGCGAACATCCCATTTCGAGCAAAGATGAACTACTTACTAAACTAGATAAAATCCTACATCTCTTACAAGAACATAAAGATGAACAAACCGGACATGTTACCGAAGAATTAGTTCTCTATTCCTTTTTAGGTGTGTTCATTATATTTATTGTTGATTCTTTTGCAAGAGCAGGTAAATATATGAGATAATTTAGGATAATATAAAACATTTAGAAGGGGGTAAAGTTTCACTAACATAATTGTAAAAATAATATGCCCCATTAGTTATTAAGAAAGGCTTCGTATTTACTTTTGACAAATAATTACATATAATTACATTTGCACTACTTTCGTCCATTATTACTTTGTAGGCTTTTATTTTCTTACAAAATAATTTCAAAGCATGTGTAAAACCAACCACAAAGATATTTGTATCACATTCCTCTAAAGAACATAGTAATTCAGCTGTTTTTTGTTTCTCATAATAAGTAGCAGAATCCTTAAATATATAAACACATATTAAACGTTTATTTACAAAAATCCCATAAATCGATATATTATTTGTCTTCATATTTGCTGCTAGATTTGTTAAATCTGGTAATATTGTACAAAGTAAACTAGGTTTTTTTGAATTTACAAAATCAACAAATATATTAATATTTTCAATAGATATTTCAATTACTTTATACATATCGTGTGGAAATGTAATTAGTGGTATTTGTGCTGTATTAAATGCCTTAATATTAAAAATAGTTAAAGGGACAATGTATGTTAATTTATTTTCACGCTTAAATAAATAGGTTTTTATTTTAGGATAGTTTCTACTAACATTATAATAAAAGGTTTGAATACATTTATTTGCAATATTTTTCTTACGCATAGCGTCTACTACGCATAAGTTATCCACATAATAAGTGTCAAAACGATGTTTATTATTTAATGTAACATTTAATGAGCGTGCACTCATTACAGAATAATAAACTTCTTCTTTTTTACCGTCCATAAGTTTTGGTTCAATATATAAATTTACATAAGAAGGATGATTTGATGCTTTTAATGGTTCGATTATGTTGTGATTTTCCGGAATATATTCAACTATTCCACTGTTTCGAACAAAATTAGTTCTAATAAAATTGCAGAAATTTTCTATTTGTTTATCGGATAATTCATCAAAACGATAGGTTTTTATGTCTATAATATTAACATAACTATTAATTTCAGGCGGATTATGGTTAATAATTGTATTTAATTTTAATCTTCCAAAAACGTTATATATATGATTAACAGGTTGTTTACACCAAAAAGGGTATCTTATTCTAATATATAATTTTGTAAATAATATGATGGCTATAATTATTAATATGATGTATAAATACCACATATTAATAATTCATTTTATTTAATTAGGCTTTTGTAAAACGTAAATATATTGAGCAAAGTATCCACATTTGTCTAATTCTTCATATTCAGATAAGATAAAACCATTATCCTTGGCTTGAGATAATATTTCTTTTTGTGTCGGTATAAATATTTTATGTTCATTTTTGCGAACGTCTCCATTTTTAAGATTTTTAAATTCTTCGTTCATTATTGCTGTTGATTCTGCAGAATCCATTTCATAATTAGATTTATATTCATAATCATAGAATTTAACAACGGTGCTTGTAATTCTTTCTTTGGAATATTTTTGAGGAGATACAATTTTAAATGGATTTCCTGCTGGTATGATTGGATCAAAATTATCTCTGTCTACTAAATGCAATATTAAATGGCCACCTGGTAATAACCATTCGTAACAATTTTTGAAAAATGTTCGTTTGTCTTCAAAGTAGTAAACTGTGAAATATAAACAGGTAATATGTGTAAGTGTTTGATGTTGAATCGCCATTGAATTCATAGCATCTTTCACTTGATATTCATTGTTAGGATAATTAGTCTTTGACTTTTTAACCATAGCAGGTGATATATCGATACCTGTTGCAGATTTACTTGTCTTGCTGAATAAGTTTACGTGGTGTCCTGTTCCAGAACCAACATCTAGAACGGAACTATTTTTGTTAAAAGTGGTATATTTTTTAATAATTTCTAATTCACAATTATTTTTTGGTTGATAATACACTAAATCGTCGTATAAATTTACATAAAAATCATCGTATATTTCTTCTGGGATTTTTTTTACGACAAATTCGCCTGTTTTTTCGAAACCTTCTTTAATACCTAAACTATTACGGGCATTATTTAAAAGCACTACGAAAACTAAAATAGCAAGTAGTATGTAAAACAGTTTTTCAAATAACGGTTTTTTATTAAATTTTTTCATTGACAAGAATTTATTTATTTTGTTAAAAAACTTCATATATATATGTATTAGATGTATATTTTTTGTATAAAAGTTAATATATGAGTGATACTGATATTAATGATATAAGAAATATGAATGAATTCAAAGGAATTACTTTTTCTAAATTTCAAAAAACAAAAGTTAAAAAAGAATTATTATCTTGTTTATCTGCTGGAAAAGTAGAATCTGCTTGTTACTGGAGCGGTGAATTGATATGTGCAGGACAATTTTTTGATTTATGGGAAACTATTATTTTATATATAAGTCGATATATACATTTAGGCAACCCACGTTTGCCTATCTATATTGCTATGCGTTTTGATACCTTCAAGTCTATTTTAACAAATGGATATTTAGATAATGAAATACGACTTCGCAATAATCCTAAAATACGCCAATTGTTTGCTGAAATAGTAAGCGTTTTATGTTTTTCTAAAAAAAAACACACATTTGAACCTGTGAAGATAAAAAAGACGGAAGAATTTGATATGACATTTATAGCTAGTAAATTAAAAGCGCCAAATGTGAATTATGCACAAAAAATATTTCTACAAACTGACCCAAAAGAATTGTTTATAGCCATTAATGAATTGGGATTTCATATATCAAATAAATCGCGTAACAATGTAAATGCGTGTTATTGGTTAGAATGGCTTCTTGAATATCATGCAATTTGTAAAAAACGGAAAGAAAAATGTGAATGCGAACGTCGTAATTTTGCTTCTGTTCAAGATAAATATCAAATGGAACCGGTTTGGCTCATATGGGATACTATATTAACTGAAAGTGGTTTAAGAAACAATAAAGTGATTGATAAAATTATCAATGCGTTATTGAATATATTTTGTATTAAATACACTACTGGTGTAACTAAACGAAGACGTTTTTTAATTTATTTTGCTATTTCTCTCCTTACCGAAACAGTTGACCTATCAAGTGAGATTATTTCTACTTCTAACAAAAGTGCAATACAAAATATAGTTAAGAAAATTGATAATGTTGTGTATCGTGAAATAAAGAAAAATGAAGAATCTCCAAATACAGATTATTTGAATCACGGTGTTGCAGGAAAAAGTAATTTAGATAAAACGATTGAGCGTCTAGAAAAAATGAATAATTTAAATGGTATATAATGACCTAAAATATATAATAGATTATTATATTATATGCAATATGAATTAAGTGATATAAATCAGTTACTTAAAAATACTAAAATATCATATATTTTTTCCGATAAATGTCCTATTACTGTAAAGGAATGTCCTGATTTAGATGATGCGTTTCAAGATACAAATCTGAATATAGTTATCAAAGAAGGTAATAATTTTGCTTCGTGTCTTGGTTGTTATCTTGATAAAGATGAAGATCGTATTCATATAAGTGGTTCTTGTAGTGCTAAAATTAGTAGAAAAAAGGGTTATAATAGTTTTATTAATATAATATTATTTTATTTTGCTATTGAGACAGGAGTTCGCTATATTACCGCCGATACAAACACGAAATCGCGACCTTTAATGGAAAAATATTTGAATGCTGATTGTAGCGATGATTATATTGAACCTTTTTATGATAATAATTGTACAGTAGATACAGAGGATACGAATACGCGTCTAATTGTAGAGAGAAATTTAATGAAGTTAATTAATAAATTCACTGAAAAAATGAAGAGTAAAACGAAAAGTAAAAGTAAAACGAAAAGTAAAAGTAAAACGAAAAGTAAAAGTAAAACGAAGAGTAAGAGTAAAACGAAGAGTAAAAGTAAAACGAAGAGTAAAAGTAAAAGTTTTAAAAATTGAATTGGTTTAATATTTAAGTATTAAATCAATAAACTAATGTAAAATGGCTTGTTTCAATACGGTATTTTGCAACATTCATCCAGGGACTAATCAATGTGAAATATGTTGCGAACCGGCATATTTTAATATTAATATTCCACAAAAACCTCATGCTACAAAACCATCGATGGAATTATTTGAATGTGGGCACGGTGTTTGTAATAATTGTTATGAAAAAATGTGTGAAAAAAAACAATTTAACTGTCCATTTTGCAGAAAGACTGGTGTATTAACACCTGATTTTAATTACGCGGTGGCTTTATCATTACAGGCACGTGGATATAATGTGTCTATTGGAACACCTGTGAAAATAATTAATACTTGGAGTGAATTTATTGAAGAACATAATTATAACTTTGATTTACTCGAAAAACGAAATAACAAATTTATGCAACTTTATCGCCAAATATTAAATACATACAATGAGAAAAAACGAAAACAGGCAATTTTAAAACAGAAAAAACTAAAAATAGAAAAACAAAAGGAAGAGAAACAAGCACGCGAATTATCTCGAAAAAATGCTAGTTGTCCACATTGTGGTAAAGATACATTTAATAGTGAAAAACAGCTTCAAATTCACATTAAAGCAAAACATTAAATCGGTGAAGTTATTTATTTTATAAATAACAGTGTAACGGTTTAACCCACATATCTAATAACTACTATTCCACTACCGCCATTGCCACCAATATTACTACCGTAATTATGAACAGAACCACCACCACCACCACCAGTATTAGCGATAATTGAAAAAAATAGAGTGAAACAAAACTCATAAGTCATTAGAACAATTGGAACATAAATTATGAAGGAGGTGTTGGAAATGTTACATTTAATAATTCATTTTTATCATTAAGGGTGGGTGTTTGAGTTTGTGGTAAATCTCTTAACTCTTGTCTGTAGGTTCTCCATTTTTGTTTTGTTTCACCTTCAGGATAATCTGCTAATCCATACACATCACTTCGTTTTAATAATATATTTCTCTCGTGTCTTAATATTTTCATAGGTAATTCCTCAGTTAATTTTATAATTTCCGCATCTATTTCCTCTTGAGTGGGTGCTTCTCTATTAGTATCATTCCATACTAATATTCCATCCGTAGTAGTATAATCACAACCTTTTCTTAAACTTCTCATAGCATCAAATAAATCGGCCATTTATATATTTATGATACAAAAATTTCCTGAAGAATTATTGAACTACATGTTAATGTTGCTCTATTAGTATTATCAGAATATTCTGATCTATTTAATCGTGCATCATAATCACGGATATTATAATATAATCTAATAGTAATTTTTTGATTATCATTATCAAATACACCCTGAATTAAAGCAGAAATACTTCCAGTTGATACTCCATAATCTGTATCTGTTTCAACAGCAAATGATGATCTCATGCGATTAGACCCATTAGAATTAGCAAGTGTTGAATTTAATACTGAAAAACTGCCTGAATCATCTTTATCATAATATAATCTAATTCTTAAAGGAGCATCAGAGCGTTCTAATGACGCATTCAAATAAACACTTACTAATAAACTGCTATTTCCTGAAACACATGTTAAATCTGCTGTCATTTCACTAATTGACTGCCATTCATTATCATTACTCGCATTATTTAAATCCTTGTTGCCTTTATAAACAACTTCTTGAACATTAGCCATTATACTTTTAACTCGTGTTAATTCTGATGATACATTTTGTATTGCTGTATTAATAGCTTCGTCCACATACTGCTTATTTGTCAATTGAAACGAGGAATCTGGCACGGACGAGCTGTAAGCGTGGTTTAATGAACTATTTATTGTTAAATCCCCGGTTACTACTAAACTACCATCACAGCGAACTGAACCACTAATATCAATTTGCTCCTTATTATTAATCACTAAATCTCTCCATACCAAAGTAGTATTGGATGAGTCTCTGTGACGTATTTCCACATTGCTCGTATCCGTGTTTAAAAAAATACTTCCAGTAGTTAAATTATAGCTCCCATCTCGTTCGGCGGTTGTCCCGCTCGGTAATTTAAAGGAAGGAATTTGTTGTCGTCCTGGCATTATATAAGTTATGGATAATAATTAATTAAATTTACTGTGTTTTTATTCGGTAAGCATGAATCGGCTAAAATGATGTAATAGATTCGTCTTACCTCTTATCAATTCTAGCAAAATACTCATACGTTCCACCATTCACGTCGTTTAGTTTTCGCCAACACGTCATGTCGTTCTGAATCCACTCCACGACATGCTCTGGATAATCGTATCCACGACACGTCCAGTCTATATCCAATCGGATACAACACGGCCAATTTGCATCATACCACTCACGCGCTTCTTCGTATTGGTTATTCATATTATTGTTTGGAGTAGGGTTATATTTTATAAATCATTTCAATTTTATAAAATATTTCGTGTGTATATATTCACATATCTACATTTTTGATGTATGGACTATTCATTACATAATTCTTAATCCAATTTTCAATATAAGTATCATCATTTCCCCACGCATTATATTCCTCACCTTCAATACAGCAATTATATACCTCTTTTGTTTCATTTTTATCATCATTAATAAGTATTTGAATATTTGCTTTTTCATTTGGAACAATAGATAAAATAGCAAATGAATAATTATTTATTATATCAATTGTGGTTTTTGTAATTGGTTCATCTAATTTTTTATTTATAAATATAATGTCGCTCATTATATACTTTTTAGAAAAAAGTATTTCAAAAAGAACTTCGTTAAATTCGTCGTAAGGGGGCGAGACCCCTATTCTGGTAAAACCGCTATTTTTATTGCTTTCATAAAATTAAAATTGCTTTCTGGTTGTGAGCTTAATGTGGTTGTGACTTGTCGAGCTGAGTTCTCGGTCGAGCGGACGTGTATGAATGAGAATAAATAAATGTCTTGATTGACGGTGTTATTTACATAAGTAATTGTTATTGTTCGGTAATTTTTATTACTATTATAAGCACCGCCACTATACGCCACGCCACCGCCTGATTGTCTATTTGATAATCCATCACCCCCTAAATTTGGGAATTCATTATTATCACCTAAACCTATCATAAATTGGTCTATTTGTTTTTTACTATTGGCGTCGCTTCCTGCTGTTCCAACTAAAATAGACGCTTGAATACTCCATATTCCAGTTGATGTTAATGTTAAATATAAAGCGTTATCACCTACTGCTAATGTATAATTTGATAATTGACTGCTTGTGCTCATTACTACGTTTAAGTTTTTTGTTGATGAGCCTGTATATGTATGCAGTATAGTTTCTGTAATTGTCGTGCCTATTGAAGTATGCACTAAATTTCTCCACGCTGCATTATTAGAAGGGTATTCGTTGTATATTTCCACGTTGCTCGTATCCGTATTATAAAAAATGTTTCCTATATTCGAATGTGCATTACGCTGTGCGGTTGTCCCTGTTGGTAATCTTAAGCTATTCTTCACAACAATTTCTCCACTTAAATCTATTTGTTCTTTATTATTCACCACTAAATCTCTCCAATCTAATGAATTATTAGGGTCTGTATGGTGTATTTCCACATTGCTCGTATCCGTGTTATAAAAAATGTTTCCTACCGTACCTATATTATAGCTCCCATCTCGTTCGTCGGTCGTCCCGCTCGGTAATTGAAAGGAAGGAACACGTTTTCGTCCTGGCATTATATAAGTGATGGATAATAATTAATTAAATTTACTGTGTTTTTATTCGATGAGCCTCAATCGGCTAAAAGGATCTAACGGATTCGTCTTACCTCTTATCAATTCGGGCAAAATACTCATATGTTCCACCATTCTCGTCGTTTAGTTTTCTCCAATTAGTCGTGTCGTTCTGAATCCACTCCACGACATTCTCTGGATAATCGTATCCACGACACGTCCACTCTATATCCAATCGGATACAGCACGGCCAATTTACATCATACCACTCACGCGCTTCTTCGTATTGGTTATTCATATTATTGTTTGGACTAGGGTTATATTTTATAAATCATCTCAATTTTTATAAAATATCTTGCATTACGAAGGTGGGGTTGGCCATGTTACATTTGTTAACTCGCCATTCTCGTCTAATTCTGGGGTTGAATTCGCTGGTAAATCTCGTAATGCTTGTCTATAAGTTTTCCACTCTTCATCGGAATGTAAATTAACATCACGTGATTGCGTCCAATCACTTTCCGCTAACTTTTTGTTTCTTTCTATTCTTAATATATCTATTAAAATTATTTTGCCTGCTTCGCTCACTTTCGAGCAAAATTCTTCTTTATCTGGTTTTTCTCTTCCAAATAAATTCATATTATCGTAAACTTCCTCAATAGTATTTCCATAAAAAACATATTTTGTAATATCATATGATAAAAGAACTTCTTCTACACCACAAACTGTCATTTTATATTTGTATATATTATGTTATATTAATTTAAGTTTTTATCTTAATTTTAAGACAGTGAAAATAATTCCCCGAATACTAGTCTTATTACCTGAAGACCTTCTGACTGAAACTATATCACCGGCATTAAGTTCTATCAATGTTTGTATCTCGTAATAATGATAATCTGATGGTACTAATTTTAAAAGAGTGAACGAGGGCGAGCTGCTAAATTTGTTGGTATGGGCTTCTCTATCAATATAATAATTATTATCGTGTGATGTACTCTGCGTTCCACTCGGTATTACATAAAAATCATGGGTCGCATGGGAGCCGGAACCCCTTGACCGAAGAGATGCATGTAACAAAAACATACCATTAGACTGAACAGTATAACCATGTTCACCAAAACTACCAGAACCCTTTGTAATGGTCTCAATCCAAGCAGGAGACGAATTATGAAAACGGTAACCAATTGTAGTATCCTGGCTGTAAGTTACATCTTGTTCTCTTCGGTCAAACATTCTAAAGTATTCTTCACCTCCACTTATATCTATACCATTACGATTATTCACCACCAAATCTCTCCATGCTGCATTATTGGAAGGGTCTTGGTGGTATATTTCCACGTTGCTTGTATCCGTGTTATAAAAAATACTTCCTACATCTGGATTATTAGAAAATATATAATCTCGTTCACTCGTGCTTCCTGTAGTAAGTGATGTAGATATAGTACTCATTCGAACATTTGATACAGTCACCATTTATATCAGGACCAAGAAAAAAAAATATCAAATTATTTATAAATATTATCTGAAAAAGATTGCGTTGGTCGTTCCGCTCGGTAATTGAAAGGAAGGTTCTTGTTGTCGCCCTGGCATTAATATATAATTATATATTACATTATTGTTTATATGTTTCTAAATGATTAAATTGCATATACTTGAATATTTCATTTTGTTTTTCTTGTATATTGTTAAAATAACTATTATACACACTTTTACTGGGTATGGTTCCTTCGATTGCAGTGATTGCAGATAATTCGGCGGATGCCAAATATACTTTGGCTCCCTTTCCGAGACGATTGGGGAAATTTCTCGTAGATGTAGATAATACATAAGCATTATCTTTTAGACGTGCTTGATTACCCATACATAGCGAGCAACCTGGTATTTCGGTTTGAACTCCTACCTTATTAAATATATCGTAATTATTATTATAAAACAAATGATTACATATTAATGGGTAAATCATCACAAATAAATTCAGCATTTCCATTTTCATCCCATCCTATTTGTAATGGAATTACCTCCACGCCAGATTCAACTGCCTTATTGAAAGCATCTTTGTATATCGGGTCAACATTCGATGCTTGAAAACTACACACATCACGTCTTTGAATTACGTAACACATTATGCACCTTATTTTGTCTTTTTTTTCCAGTTTAATATTTGTCAATTCAGTAATGTGTTTTAAAGCGCGTGGACTAACTGTATCTTTCTGTTTCTTTCTGTATCCATCTGGAAAATAGGCTATTTTACTATTAATATCTCTATTACTAAAATCCATTTTTTTTCGTTCTTTTTCGTAACAATCTACGTAGTCTGCCAATGGAACGTTTTTAACTTCTAATATAAAACAAGTATTATTCGAATCAAGACCAATAAAATCGAATCGTGAATTTGAAAGAGTTTGTTGTCTTTTATATTTTTTAACATCAATTAAAGATGAAATTAAGTTTTGTTTAATACATTCTTCTACTAGATCTTCGGCAATATTTGGATCAACACCAACAATATTAGATTTTCCACGTTCAATCGTCTTAGCCAACATAATTTTATATTTACACACGTTTTTTGGATTTGGTGAATCTATCATAATAACCTGTTTGCCACTATCAACCATTCCACAACATCCCAAGGCAGCGGTGTGAGCCATATATTCCGTGTTTGTAGTGTCATTTTCTATAATGATATCAGCAACATACGGGGTTTTAGATGTTTTAGATGGACGTTTTACTACATTTCCAATATACACATTCTTTAATTTATAAAGAGCCATCTTATTATAAATTAAGAGTTACTAAAATTAACAAAGATTGTATAATTTCAATTTTATATATATTATATATAATGTTAGAACAATTAACATTTACACACTTTTTAACAGCAAGTTTACTAGTTGAAACTTTTATGATGTATTTGTTCCGTTATACAAAAAGTCCTTTTACTGGTAAAGCTATTAATAATTGGTATAATAATCTGGGTATAGTTGCAATAATGTTAGACGTAGTATCATTAATAATAGGATTTTATTTAGCCAAGTTTTTATATGAGTATCTTACTAAAAATGGTTATATGAATAAAAAATATGAGTTTTGGAAGTTTATTGTATTAGTATTAAGTATTCAAATATTACACGATTTTGGCTTTTATTACACAGTGATTAAGAACTATCCATCAGGTAAGAATCGCGTAATCGACGAATTCAAGGCTTATGCAAAGAGTGTGGGTTCGGGGGCAGTTATAGGGGATGCATTTATGTATAGTCTAGCTACACCATTATTGTACTATATAGTAGTAAATAATCGTGATGATGTTAATGTATTTATTAATATAAGTTGTTTGTATTTATTAGGATATTTTTTGCATCAAAAACCAGTTATTAAAATGTAATTAATGAAAAAGGGGCTTATTAGTAACCAGTTCCTGAACAATCATACCTAGAGCACCAATCATGGCAAGACGTCCGTTGTTAAGCTCTCTATCAGCCATCATCTTGAAACCCTTTTCCTCATTATTGTAAATTGATAGTCCTAGATCTCCTGGTTGATAATCCTTGCGAAGCTTGAAAGCATATGGCGAACCCTTTGTGAATGGATTTTCATAACCGCGTAGCATAGTCATAAATTCCCCCATGAGAATAAGGGCAGCAATAGTAAACTGTGTTGGATGAGGAAGCTTATCGTATGCATGGATAGCTGGTTCAGAAGAGTGGGTTTCAAGTAGAGGAATAGACGCAGCAGAAATCATAGCCCAACGCCCATGCTTAAGCTCGGATTCACGAAGACGACTGACCTCAATATCGGGAACATTTTCAGAAAATCCGAGTGGATCAAACTTCTTATTGAATGGTGCTGTAACACCGATATTTTCTACAAGCGGTTGCTGAAAACCACTTACAAGAGTCATAGTAGCAAGGAGTAGTGAAGCAATAATCTTCATTGTATATTATATGTATGTTTGTTTTTAAGTATAAATTAAAAAATATTATTAGCATAAACGGTGTGATGACGTGGCAAGTGATGACGTGGTCTATGTGAAATAAATTCTATTTTTAGAAATTCATTGGATTCTTTGAAATTCATCAGATTCTTTAAAATTATTAATTAACTCCTCTGGAATTTTATCGAAATCAATGATAAGTTTATTTCGCTCATAGCGTTCTCGTGCACCATCCGTTATATTTAATCTATCTACGAATAATTCTTTGTTATCGTAAAACTTAGAAGCTGTTTTCATCCCACATTTCGGTAAAACGGCTGGAATGTTATCACTTTTATCACCAGTCACAATTTTACAAAAGAGGTCCTTCTGTGCATTGTTAAAACTATTTTTACTGTTTGTTAAATCTTTGTATTTTAAATCATATAGTTTGATTCGTTCGGATGCTAATTGGAGATAGTCCATATCACTTGTAATAATCCATACATTTGAATCTTCATGAGTATTTACAATATGTTTTGCAGTAATAGCAACACAATCGTCGGCCTCTAATTTTGGATAAGATAATATTAATTTTGCACCTGCTTTAATAAATAAATTCTCTCCATACGCAATTTCAAATAGCTTTTTAACATTTTTATCACTACTATTTCTTGTGGCTTTATAATTATCGATATATTCATTTCGCCATATTTCTTTTTTGGGACAATCTTTACCTACAAATATAATAGCATTATTGTCAATATTAAGTTTTTCAGTCATTTCTTGTATTTTTGCAACAAATGTTTCGCGAAACTTTTCTATAAATCGTTCATTTTCACAATAATCATTGGTTTCGTCTTCGTGTTTTGCTAATCCCCACCAGATACGCAAAGCATGGTATCTATAAAATATAAAATAACTACCGTCGATAATGATAAAATTCATATTTATTGTATATATATTTATATATCTTTTTACTTCAATTTTAAATAAAAAAGTATATTAATACCTTTTTATTTGTTTTTCTGATTTTTTATTTGTTTTTGATTTGCAATTAGAAATTAACATTGAGGTAATGACGACCAAATAACATGAGAGCAATTAGCAATAGTTTTTCAACCATATTGAGTCCAATATTATTATTTTCGGAATAATTAATCTGATTCGGTTGAAGAACAATGACTTCGTCGTCATATTGAGCATCATATTCAGCATCATTTTCGGTGTTATAATTCATTTGGTTCATCATAATCTTGTCTTCGTTGATTTGATCCATGTCGATAAACATTGTTGGTATTGTATCTTCATATATGTGTATGATGTATTTCAATTTTTTTTTGTATCTACATAATTTTCATTGAATTAAATGACGATAATACGTTTTCTTTTACATAATCTAAATAACTAGTATTACACGATAGTTTACTAATCACACTATCTGAAATGGCCATACACAATTCTACCTTACAAAAGTTCTTAGAGAGAAATAAATTATATTTTCTTAATTTTTTATTTATTTTAAAAACATCACCGGAAGTAATATAATTTGTTTGCTTATTATTCAAAATATATGCTAATTCAGACCGTAAAACTTTATACTGGTCTTCTGATAAGTTTGAAATTCTCTCTTTTGGTTCAACTAATCCATCTAAAAATATATCGATTACATCCTCATAATCTTTTGTATTAGCAATACCAGATAGTAATTTAAAATAATAATTTTGTTCCGATTTAGTTAGCTCACCCATAATTCCAAAATCGATAATCCCTAATTTATGTTCATTGTTTTCCTTTAAAAATAATATATTTCCAGGATGTAGATCAGCGTGGTATAAACGATTATATAAAATACATTTAACACTGAATTTTGCCAACTGATTGCAGTATATATTTTTATCTTCATCGCTTAACTGGTTTAATTTATATCCATTTAAAAACTCCATAACAATGATTGAATTATTATCCTGTGTATATTCTGGATACACTTTTGGTATCTTAACATAGTCTGTATTGTAGCAATTAGTATACATCTTACTAATATTTTCCACTTCGTTATTAAAATTAGTCTGTGATAATAGGATTTGCTTATTTTCTTCTATTAATTGGTTCAGTTGAAACGATCTAATATATGGAAGTCTTCCTATTAATTTACATAGAAAATTCATTCTACGAAGAGCAAAAAACAGTCTATTTTTAATATTTTTGCGTAATACTTTGATTATTACCTTTTCTCCATTAACAGTTCCGCGATAAATTAACGAAATCATACCTGATTTGTAAGGATGTAAATATTCACCTTGTTTATTAATTTCAAAATTGTCGTGAGTGCGATTAGCCGTTTTATTTAAGGAGTGTTCGATGGTTATATCGATTTCATAACTTGAAAATGGAACCTCGTCTGTATACTTTGATAAATATTCTATTTGTCCATTGTTTAATAAATAATTGTTTGTACACACGGATTGAAATATTTTAACATAAAAAATATTTAATGATGCTAACTGTTTAATGAAATTTTCGAATCTTAATACTGAATCATATTTTATCATATATAAAAATGCAAATTCAAAACATATGAAAAATGTTTGAACTAAGAAAATTATATTATTTATTGTTTCGCTTACATTATCTAAAAATTTAATAATTGTTTTTTGACTAATTTTAGGAAAGCAGATTTTCATGTATTATATTATTTTAATTTTTCTATAAATTCTTTTATATTAATGAATATTTTCTTCATTAATACGCCGATTAAGTTTTCCATATAGATTGGTAAATCTTCGTTCATATCCATATTAAATGAGTATTCAAAATCTGCACTATGTGTTTCTATGTTTGTAATATTCAAGTTTGAATAGTTACTTTTAATTTCTTCACATTTATCCAAATTAATATTTGAATTGTTTTTATCGAATTCAATCGTTTTGCTATTAAAATAAATATTATTATTTACACATTGTTTTTTAATTTCTAGATTCATGTATTTTTTAGCTATTCCTAATTCATTTCCAAATTGTTTAAAAATGTATAAAATATTTATTTCAGTTTTCTCATCATTAGCGCTTAATATATTTGCTTCCTCTATTATTTCTTTATTTAGTTCGTAGAAAAGGAGAAATAGATTTACATTTATAATTTTTGAAATATCAATATTGTTGTTTGTAATTTTAAAGTTGAGAGAAAAAGTATTATCTTCTGTATCTTTTTTTAATATAATATTATGTTTTTTACATATTATATTTTCATCATATTCCATATATAAATTATATACTAATTATATACTAATTTAACGATATAACTTTAAAAAAGGAACTAAATATTTATTTTCACATTAACAATATAAATGATGAAAGAAACATATCTTAATATTAATGAGGAATGTGATGCTATTGATGAATTATGTGTTATTTGTTTGGAGTTTGAAGATGAATTCCAAAAAAGAACTATTATACATACAAAACTATTGAAATGTCAGTGCGAATGTAAATATTATATTCATAAAAGTTGTTTCGATAAATGGTTAAATAAACGACCCAACAATAATCTTACATGTCTAATATGTTCTAGCACAGCAAAACCAGTATTGTCATATAAAGATTGTTGTGTAAAAATATTAAATAGTAGAAGATTAAAAACATGTTGTAAAGAATTTAGTAGATTAATTCAATGGTCTTTGTGTTTAACTTTTATATGGTTATTGCTAATAGAAATTGAAAATTTAAATAATAATTATCACGAATAATTTTTTATTTATGAATGATTCAAATAAAAATATTTAGATTATTTAATGAGTGAAATCTCAACCGCCACCACACACGACGCCCAACCAGAATATCAACCTAAGGTTGAAAAATCAGAGCTTAATAGCGATGAAAAAAAGGAAACTGCTCCTTCTATTGATGTTGAACAGATTCCTGAAACTAATACAATTGAAGAAAAAGATTCTTCTTCAGACGACAAACCGTTACAAGAGGTAGAAGTTGAAGTTGAAGATGCTAAAAATCATGCTTACAATAAAGCAACGGAGTCAATTTACGATTCGTCATTAATTATTGATAGTTATGAGTTTGATTACGTAGTTAGTAAATTACGTGAATTTTTCAAAGGTCTTGGTTTCTTAGAGGCGCATCCGCAGAATCGTCTCAGTATTTTGGCTGCGTGTGAGGATCCATTCACAGTTGCACAGTTCGATTATGCCGGCAAGGTCTGGCCTCTTCCTCAAACTGGTCAAATGTGGTTAGAGTATGAGCTTCTTAAAAATCCTGCGGCAAAGGGTTTCTTCTGTTTATCGACTAGTTACCGTCAGGAGCAAAAACCGGTTGAAGGTAGACACGATCTTATTTTTCCATTATTTGAGTTCGAGATGCACGGTGGAATGGATGCACTTCTCGCTATGGAAAAGGATTTGCTTAAATTTCTTGGCTACGACGAAAGTAAATTCGTAGAAGGTGCTTATAATGATATTGCGAAAGAATATGGTGTAGAAGAGTTGGAAAATGAGCAAGAAGCCGCGCTTGCTAAGGATAAATCTCCAACTTTTTTCCTGAAAGACTTTCCTGAATCAACAGACCCGTTCTGGAATATGAGACGTTACGACGGTGATAAGAAAGACATTGCCAAAAAGGTAGATGTAATTCTAAGTGGACAAGAAACATTTGGATCGGCTGAACGCGAGGTGGATATTGAGGTAATGCGCGATCGATTCAATACAATTAGCGATGGTGGTTATAAGAAGAAGCTATACGATTTGTTTGGTCAAGAAAGAACCGACAAAGAGATGGATGATTATTTCAAATTTGATTTTTTCGAACGCTGTGGTGGCGGAATTGGTATGACTCGTCTAATTCGTTCTTTGAAGACAGAGGGGTTAATGCCGGATTTTACTAAGAAAGATTAAATTAATATTTAAATATAAAAATAATATTTAAATAGTAAAATACTACATAAATAATGAAAGTTCTTTATTTATGTAGTAAAAAAACGTATTTAACAAAGATGTCACGGGTACGTTTTCATGGAATAAAAGCATTGTCAATGATAACCAATGTTCATTATTCTGGGATTGGTTGGGATGATTATAATTCTGACTTAACTGTTCAAGAAAATATTAACAATATTAGTAAAGATAAAAATATTAATTTTGATATAGTATTTGCTTACAAACCATTAGAATTAAAAGATTTTAAAGATGTTGTAATACCTAAAGGAATAAGATATAATGAGATGTATGATGTAAACTGGACATTAAAAGAAATTAGAGAAAGTGGTTCTGAATTAGTAATATGTCATCATTTAAATGATTGTGAACATTATCAAAAAATGAATATTCCAAATGTTAAATTTGTCTATGTAGGTCATTGTGCTGAAAAAACAATATTTAAAAATTATAACATTGAACCAGAATATGATATATTAATAGCTGGATGTATATCAACCCATTATCCTCTTAGAAATAAATTTTTACAACTGTTACCTTATTTAAAACAAAAATACAAATGTCATCAACATCCACACCCTGGTTATGATTTAACGGATGCACATACCGATAAATATCTAAAAGAAATGGCGATTGCTATAAACAAGGCAAGAATAACATTAACTGATACAGGATTGCCGAGAAGTCGTTATGGCAAATATATTGAAATTCCTATGTGTGGAACATCCGCTATTTGTGGTGATTTGCCCGATGATAATGCAGACGATTACGAATATGTCATAGAAGTAACTAATCAGATGTCTGCTGAAGAAATATTAAACAAGATTTCCTATTTTTTGGATAATGAAGACAAAAGATTAGAAAAAGTAAAAAAGGGAATAGTGTTTGCTTCTAATTATACACAAGAACATTATGCCGAAAGATTATTGAAAGAAATAAAACAATTTCTAATAAAATAAATTATATGTATAAAGCTATATTAATTATATAACATAATGTGTTATATAATAAGTGAACGATTTTATGCAGGCGAGGGTAATCAACTATTTGTTTATTTATATGGTATTATAATTTCAAATATCTTTGATATACCTTATATTCATCCAGGAATACCCTCATTAAATATATTAGGAACATTAAACAAAAAAGAAAATAATAATCTTAAATATATTAAAATAATTAATTATCAAGAGTTTCTAGAAAATAATACATTAGATAAAAACTATAATTATATTTTGGATTATGGTTTCAATCCAACAATTGAAGATTATAAAATATTTTTACCACATATAGATTTTTTAAGAAATTATTTTCCTAAACAAGAAGTAACTTATAAATCAGATTTAGTGTATCATCTACGAGGAGGAGATGTATTATTGTGTAACGGTAATAATTATAAATATTTTAATGGAGAAAAATTAAAAAATGTAATAGATGATATTAAATACGAAAGGTTATACGTAGTAACTAACTTAAAAAAACACGAAACATGGACTATGAAAGATTTATTAGATTATAAAGATAAGTTAATAAAATATGGAGATTGTGGTGCTAATTATACAAACGACACTATTATAAATTCAAGTCAAATGGAAGAATCTTTATCAAATTTAAATGGTGTGATAAAAGTATTAAATGATAGAAACGCTATATGGAAATCAGATACAATATTAAACGATTTTAATTTTATTAGATCTTTTGATAAAATAATGATAGGAGTATCTACTTATAGTTGGTGGGCTGCTATATTAAGTAACGCAAAGGAGGTATATGCGCCAAAAAATTGGAAGTATTTGAAAGGAGATAGAAATAAAAATTTACCATTTGTTGAATTGGATAATTGGAAAGCGCTAGATTATTAAATAATATTTTTATTTTATATTAAAGTTATACATTGTATAAAATAAAATATGCAAAATATTTTAGACCAGCTTGGATATCATGAAAAATGGCATCTATCAAATTCAAGTAGAAAAAGGTGTATGTATAGTATTAACGAACCTATTATAGATTATATGTTAGAAAAGTTAAATATTCACGATGGATTTTTTGTTGAATTCGGAGCATGGGACGGTATAAATTTATCTAATTGTAGAAAATTATATGAAACCGGATGGCGTGGAATGTATATAGAAGCAGATATTGACAAATTTATAGAACTCAAAAAAAATTATAAAGACATTAATAAAATTATAACAGTAAATTCATTTGTAGATGAAAATGATAACAAGTTAGATAACATATTAAAAGAACATGATATTAATCATGTAGATTTTTGTAGTATTGATATTGATGGTCTTGATCTTAACGTGTTTAATGCTATTGAAAAAATATATCCAACTATAATTTGTATAGAAGGTGGACAGGTTTTGTTTCCTACAGATAGAGTGAAGGTTTCAGTTGATATACAAAAAGATAATGTTACTCAAAGCCTCTATAATTACATGTCTGATTTCCAAAAAAAAAATTATAGACTATTATGTGCTTATCAAGATATTTTCTTTGTTAAAGAAGAATATTATAATTTATTTAATGTATCAAATAATATATATGAAATTTATATTAATGGTTTATTTGCCTTACCACGAATACCTTGGTTGTACGAAAAAAAAGAGCAATATAATATAAAAAATGATATATTAGATTACATCATTTCAAATACAAATAATAAAAATATAAAAAAAAGAAATTTATGGGTAATCGACAATGAAAATAAATTATCAGAAATAGAACTTTATTTAAGAAATAAATACTGTTAACAAATTATGACGTCACCATTTATATACGTTTATTTTTAAATAAAAAATCACCATTAGAAGAATTCGGGTTATAATCACTTACTAACTCAAAATTATTATCTATCATCATATCATACGTTTCATTTTTTGATAAACCTCCTTCGTATGATGTTTCTCCATATTCCAATTGAATATATCTAATTTTTATAATAATATTTTTTAGACCTTCTATAACCTCTTTTTCAGCACCTTGAACATCTATCCATATAAAATCTATTACATCGATATTATTATCTGAAGCCCATATATCCAATCTAACCGTTTCAACTTTAATCACATTATACGTTTCAACATTTATATGATTTATTTTTTTTAGTGAAGAAGCACCTGAACCACTAAGTTCTAACATATTGTAATCTTCAACACCTATATAATTATATTTATCTTGTAAATTACTATTTTTGCTTTTTGCTTGATAAAATGATATATTCTCGTTATGTTTATTAGAAACAGCTTTTTCTATTAATTGTATAGAAGGAATAGTTGAGCACATTTTTTTTAATATTTGTATGTTTCTAGGATCTGGTTCAAAACTATATATTTTACTTTGTGGAAAGTATTTATAAAACCTCAATGTATCTTCACCATAATGTCCTCCTATTTCCAATATTACCTTAGCATTTATACCGATGATTCTTTGTAAATATTCAAATTTACTTTTGTATTTTTCTAACGTCATATTATCATATATATAATTCAAATCCATTATACTTAGATTATATAATGTTTCTATGTTGTTTTTATTTATTTTGCATAATTTAAATATTTTTTGACTATATTTTGGGAGGAAAAATTAGTTTCAAATATGTTATATGCGGTATTGGTAATTTTTTTTGTTAAAGGTTCATTATTTAAATAATAATCTATTTTTTCTATTATATCACTTAGATCATTTTTAAAAAACACACATGTTTCTCCATCCTTTAAATAATTACTAAATGAGTTACAATGTATTTCATTACAAAATAGCAAAGTTTTGCATGCAATTATTTCACAATATCTTGGTGTTAAGTCCCCATAGTCCGCATTTGTTGCAATCCAAATTTTACTTTGATTTATGGTTTTAATATATTCATGTGTATCTACAATTTTACTTTCAGAATATGACTTATCGCTACATTTAATATATTTTTTATAATTAGTATTTTGTAGTAAATTTACTAATCGTTCGCGTATGTTAGCTTCTGTTTTTGTATATGAACCATCCTGATAATATTTGCTATTATGTAAAGCCCCAGTCATACCTATATCGTATAATTTTTCAATATTTAAGAATTTGAACAAAGTGCTATCAAATGGATATAATGTGGGATTGATTTTAATATCATATTCTTTCTCAAATTCACAAATTCTTTTTTGTTGTCCAAAAGTAATTATGTTGTTATGTTTTAAAAATTTAAATTTTTCTTCTTTATTAATTGATAATTTAAATAAAAAAGCAATTATAGGTGTTTTAGTATTTAAATTTAATTTATTAGACGTAAATTTACAAGTATCACATGCTCCATAACCTAATATAATTAAATTATAATCATCTAAATTATAATTATCAACAGAATTTCCTATTGTTAAATTTATATCTTTAGTTTGAGTAAGCCCTTTTCCTATTAAGGTGTAATATAAATAATCTCTGTTATTATTATTGGGTTCAATATATAATATATTTTTCATATAATATAAATATAAATAATAATATTTATATTATATTTATGAGACTATGTATTCATATAATTTCTTCACGAGTTAATTGTTTAAAATTGTCTTTAGCATCATTTTATAAACATTTTAATAGTAATTATGATATTCCTGTATATATTTATTATTTTGATGATATATATAGTGAGAATTATATTAATGATATTCATAATTCTTTAAGTGAAAATATTAAGTTTATACAACTTGATTATGGTATACCACCAGATTTAAATTTTAACGATATTTATTTTATAAAACAAAATAATCCAAATAGATTAGGATATCATCATATGTGTAATTTTTGGAGTAATTTTTATGAATATCCTAAAACAGAATATTATAAATTTGATATTGCGATGAACTTTGACGATGATTCTCTATGGATAAAAGACTTTAACATTTCTTTTATTGAAAATTTGATTAAATCGGAATCAGTTATAATGTCATTTAATTGTTATAAATACGATGTAAATCATAGAAGTAGAGGAGTACGAACCGGTTTATGTTCTCTTGTTTGTGATTACTGTAAAAAATATAATATTGTTCCTAAAAAAGATTGGATTAAAAAGTTGTTAAATATTGTTGATACGAAGGAAAGGGAGGATTATTTTCAAACTAATCTTACATGCTATGATACAAATATTACAAAATTAGAAATATATAAATGTGATGAACATAAAAATTGGATGAATGAAGTTAATAATTCGAATGGAATTTACAAATATAGATGGGGCGATAATGAAGTTTTAAGTTTGTATCACGATATTCATTATGATACTGATGTATTACTAATTGGTAATATAAAAACTGCTGCTGGATTAACAACAGATTATATTGATCCTGGTGGATTAAGAAATATTACAGATTATGCACCGAGCGTTAAATTTCCAAAGAAAATAAGAGATTTTTAAGAAATATAATAATATATATAGTTAATAATTATAATGAGCATTCAAGAATCTGGTATATGGAAAGGGGGGTGGATTAATTGGGAAAGATTACAATTATTTGATGATGATGAAATAAATAATAATAAATTATTACAAATTCAATATAATGGTTCAAATATGAAAGAATGTTATGAAAAAAATAAAAAAATAGGTAATCGATGTTTAATTAAAATAAGAGATGAAATTATTGTTAAAAATATAAATAAAGAAACTGTTGTTTTAGAAATTGGTCCAGGCAGAGGCGCATGGACTAAAACAATGATCAAATATAACCCCAAAAAAATATTTTGCTTTGATGTATTTTCCGCAGAATATAATAATTTTTGGAATTTTGTAGGAGTGGAAAATAAAAATAAAATAGAATATTTTAAAGTTAATAACTTTTTATGCAATGATTTACAAGATAATTCTATTGATTTTTTGTTTTCATATGATGTTTTTTGTCATATATCTTATAATAATACAGAATTATATTTAAAAAATTTATATTCTAAATTAAAAGAGGATGCTGTCTGTTCTATAATGATTGCTGATTATAATAAATCTATTAAAAATAATAAACCTATTGTTAGAGTTAGAGCACCTCAAGGAACTTATAATTCATTTCAACAAGAACTAGAAGATATTAATGGTCCTTTTTATAAAGGACGATTTTACTATTATGGCATCGATAAATTTTGTGATTTATTAAAAAAATATAATTACACTATTATTAATAAAGATATTGGTATTGATGACCAGAATGTAATCTGTATTTTTAAAAAATAATATTAAACACATATATTAATATTATTATAATGACTACTAATAAAAAAACTTATTTTTTACATCCACATATAGGAATTGGTGATATTATATGGAATATACCTCTAATTAATTATTTATCAAAAGATAGTAATGTTGAGCTTGTTTGTATGTCGAATAACAAAAAAAATATAGAATACTTTTTTTTAGATAATAAAAATGTCTCGTTATTTTTGGTAGAAAAGAACGATGATTTTTTGGTTAGGAGGGGTTGTTCTATAGAAAAATTTAATAAAATTACAGAAAATAAAATAGTATTGTTAAGTGGTAATAATAAAATGCCATATAATTCTTGTGATGTCACAACATTTCCATTTTTTTTTTATACCGATTTAAATTACGATATAAATATATTAAAAACTCATCTTTTTTTAAGAAATACAGATAAAGCTTTTCAATTATATAATAAAATAAAAAATATTGATTATATTTTTGCGAATAATTTAACTAGTGGTGGTATTTTATTTGATATTAAAGATGCTTGTTTATTGAATAATATTAATATAAATGAAACCTTTGTTTGTTGTTCTAATCAGAATATTTATAATAAAGAACATAAATTCTATGAACTAGCTGAAAGTTTCATTTTTAATAAAAATAGTTTATTTATATTAGATTATAAATTAATAATAGAAAATGCTATAAAAATTTTTACAACTGATAGTGCTATGTTTTGTTTTATAGTTCAATTAAAATTAAAATCGACAAAAAATATAATGTTTGGTAGACAAACATATTTGAATAGGAGATTTAAATGGAATGATATTTTTAATTTTTACAATTTAAATTTTGAAATTAAAAAAGGTAAATTTTAATATAAGAATTCATAATTATATATACATATATAATATGGAATTTATCAACACTTTATCCGAAGAATTAAAGATTTGCAATGAATCAAATAAAGAAAAACGAAAAAACTCGGAAAAAAAAAATTATTTGAATATTATTTGTAATAAACCATGGGGAAAAGAATATTTTGTTTATCAGAACGAAAACATTGGAATTTGGTTATTACATATAAATGAAAATGAAAAAACCTCAGTTCATTGTCATTTTAAAAAAGATACAATATTAATTCCAATAAAAAACACATTCAGAATAGATTTATATTCATCTTTTAAAATACTGAATGAATTAGAAATGTTATATATACCTAAAAAAACATTTCATGGATTGGGCAGTTATAAGGATGATTCAGTTATTTTAGAAATAGAAATTTACAATGATACAATTAATTATACTGATAAAAATGATTTATTAAGGTTAAGAGATAAATATAATAGAGATAAACACTCATATGAAAAATCTGTTGTTGAAAATGAAATGGTTGATTGTATAAACTTCCATGATATAAATGAATTATTATATGGCGACACTAAGATTAAAATCTCTGAAGAAATAGAAAAAGACAAAAATTTAATTTTTTTGTTAGAGGGTAAATTATTTAAAAATAATATATTAGTACCGCCATCTATTATAGAAAATTCTAATAATATTTCTTATTTATCTAAAAAATATAATTTTTTAACTTTTGAAAATAATTTTATAAAGGAAAATAAAAAAATTATTTATAATAAAGAACATTTACGTAACCTTTTAGAAGTAAATAACTTTAATAATATTGGATTAACCTCCGGATGTTTTGATATAATGCATGTTGGACATGTTGTTAATTTAAAATTATGTAAAAAAAATTGTGATACATTTATGGTTTGTTTAAGTTCAGATAAGCAAATAAAACAATTAAAAGGAAAAAATAGACCTATAAATTTAATAAATGATAGAATCAAAATGTTATCATCATTTAAATATGTTGATTATGTTATATTATATGATGAATTTGATGATGAAAAAGAATTAGATAATATTATTAATATTATAAATCCATATGTTTGGTTTAAAGGTAAAGATTACAATGAAAAAGATATAAGAAAAAAACATCCATCTTTAAAAAATATTATGTTATTTGATATTGTAAAAGAAAAAAGCACAACTAATATTATTAATAAAATCGCTCAATAAAAAATATAATAAATATGTTAAAAATAAAATATTTAAAAATATATTTTAATTATTATAAAATGAAATATTTGATAACAGGTATTACTGGATTTTTAGGACCACATTTAGCAATGAAATTATTAAACGAAAATCATGAGGTTTTTGGATTAGTTCGAATAAATATGGGTAGAGAAAATAATATAAGGGATATTATACCAGATAATTTATTTAGTAAAATAAAATTTGTATATAGTGATTTATGTAATTATAGAGTATTAAATAAAATATTTAAGGATAATAAATTCGATGGTGTTTTTCATTTGGCTGCACAAACTCATCCTCCTACAAGTTTTACTGATCCTATTGGCACATTTGAATCGAACGTAATGGGTTCTGTTAACTTAATAACATCTATACTAGAACATCAACCAGAATGTAAATTTTTATTTTGTTCAACCGTTGAAGTTTATGGTAATGAAGGTATAGACAAACGCAAAATTAAAGAAACAAATACATTATTGCCAGCTAATCCATATGGAGCATCAAAGGTGGCTATTGATTTATACGTTCAAGAAAGAATGAAAAATAAACAAATGAATGCCGTTGTTGTTAGACCTTTTTGTTTCACAGGACCTCGAAGAGGTAGTTGTTTTTCAATAGCTTCGGACGCAGTTCAAATTGCTAGAATGATGAAGGGATATCAAGAAAAGGTTTTAAAAATTGGAAATTTAGATACCGTAAGAGCAGTTACTGATGTTAGAGACATAGCAAATGCTTTTTTTTTGATAATGATAAATAATACTAGCGGTAAAACGTATAATGTTTGTGGTGGAAATCCATATAAAATGAAATTTTATACTGACACTTTAATTAAATTAAGTGGATTAGAAGATGTTAAAATGGAAATAGAACCTAAATTCTGGAGATCAATAGATATTCAATATCAAGATGGGGATGCTAGTAAAATTAAGGAAGAATTAGGTTGGGAACCTAAATATAAGATTGAAGAGACTCTTAAAGATATATTGGATTATTGGTATAAAAAAATAGAATAAATAAATTAATATATACATGACTATATTAATTTGTGGAGCATCAGGTCTAGTTGGAAAAGAAATTTGTAATTTATTAGATTCGAATAAAATTAAATATTATGGAACTTATAATACGAATAAAATTAACAAAAAAAATATGTTTAAAATTGATTTTTTAGATATTATAAAATTAAATAAATTTTTAGTTGATAAAAAAATTACTGTTTGTGTTTTCTTAATAGTTCAAAGATTAACAGATATATGTGAAGGTAATTGGGATGAAATAAAAAAAATTAATATTGATATGGTAAATCATACATCTTTTTTATGTGACAAATTAAATATTCGATTTATTCATTTATCTACAGATTATGTTTTTGATGGCACAAAACAACCTAATTATACCGATAGTATTCCTAATCCTTTACAAAATTATGGAATTTCAAAATTATTATCAGAATTTAAAGTTTTAACTAATTGTAAAAACTTTTGTATAGTTAGAACTCCTGTATTATATAGTAATAAATGTCTATTACACGAAAATGCGGTTACATTGATTGGAAAAAAAATTATGGATTTAAGAAAAAAAAATATATTAGAAGATAATTTTTGTATAAGAAGACCTTTATATGTGAAAGACCTTTGTTTTTTTATATTAGACATAATAAATAATAATAATATAGGTATATATCATTTCTATAATCCTGTAAATAAATATACAAAATATACTATTAATAATATTATATCTAATTTTTTAGGAATTAATAATGATAATATAATTCCTAATAATACTAAAAGTGAAGGACTAGCAAAAAGACCTTATGATACCAAATTACTTGATAATAAATATGATATAAATGACTATATATTTACAGATTTCAACACTTCTATAAATTATTGTTTTGATAAATTTAAATTACCACCCTTTAAAAAAATAGTAAATGATATATTTTTCCTTATTGACTTAGATGGAACACTAATTAATAGTAATTTAGTTCATTATAATAGTTATAAAAATGTATTTAAGAATAGAAAAAAAAAATTCATTTCATTTGAAAAATGGAATGAAATTATTGATAAATCTAATATTAACTTATATTTAAAAGAATATTTTCAAGAAAATGAAATAGCAAATATTAAAACAGAAAAAATAAAAGAATTTAAAAAACAAGATATTGAATATTGTAAAAACAGTAAAAATTTCTTAAATTTTTTAATAAATAATAATATTAATTTTTGTATAGTAACAAATACAAGCATAAAAACTGTAGAAATAATTAAAAATAAACTTCCTATTTTTAATTTAGTTAAAAAATGGATTGTTAGAGAAAATTACATTAATCAGAAGCCCAATAAAGAATGTTATGAATTAGCTATGAATAAATATTATAATAAAGAAAAATATATTATTGGTATTGAAGATAGTAATGTCGGCTTTAACTCTTTAAAAAATGTGGCAAATATAATTTACATATTTAATAATGAAGAAATATACAAAAAAAATGATTGTTATTTATTCGATGATTATAACCAAATATTATGAATTATTCTGTAAATATTTTTCACATAAATAAAATGATATCATCAAACTCATTATTTTTTTGTTATTATTTCTAAAACAGCTATTATTACCTAACCAAATTGTTAATACTAATAATTTTGTTAATTCATCAAAATAATTATTGTTTAAAAAATCAATATAATTATCTATAAATGATATTTCAATATTATTATTTTTTATTATTAATCTATCAATATTCATATTATCAAATATGCTATAACCTGAAATTCCAAATAATAATTTTGCATAGTCATATTCTTTTATGCCATATAATTTACTATTACCAAAATAACCTCTTGGATCTATAAAATATAAATCATCTTTTTTTATTAAAATATTACCTAAATGAATATCACCATGGATTAAATTATATTCATATACAGTTTTTTTATCAATAATTTTTTTTATCTTATTATTAATAACATCTAAATAATATTTTATATTTTTTATTTTTTCATTATTTACAGTTTTTATCATATTATATTCTTTTATTTCAGTCCAATGTGTTTGTTCAAATCTAGATACAATTTTATAATTTGTTTCAATATTTAAATCGTTTATATAATCCTCTTTTTTTACTTTTTTTTTATATTTATGTAAATTATTTATATTTTTCATTATTTTTGTTATTATCTTATGTTTGTTTTTTTTATAAAAAATATTCGTTAATACATCACAATCTTTTAAATATTCCATCTTTATAATTCCTCTACTAATATCTGTATCATATATTTTAGGTATTGGAAAGTTTATTTTTTCATCTATAACATTTTGGAAAAATAAAATTTCATCTTTAATTTTTTTATAACCGTATTTATTTTTGCATTTTTTTATTAATATATTATTATTTATTTCGAAATTATTAAAATCAAAACCATAATTTATACTGTTCATTTATAAATTATAAATATATATTTAAATACTTCTACATATTTTAATTGGAAAATAAATTAATTTAAATGGTTAATTATATAATTTACATATAAATATGAAAATATTACTTGTAGGATATGGATACTGGGGTAAAATATGGGAGAAAACTATTAAAAACTCTGAACATGAATTATACGATATAATTGATCCTTTTGTTTTTAATAACAATATTGAAACGGTTGATTTTGACGCATTTGATTCTGTTGTAATTTGTTCATCAATAGACACGCATCTTGAACTATCGGAGTATTGTATTAACAATAATAAAAATGTTCTTATTGAAAAACCATGTACTCATAATTTGAATGATATTAAAAGATTAAATAATATAAAAACTACAAAAAATATTGGCGTGGGGTATGTATTACTATATTGTTCAGCCATTCAAAATATTAAACATTCTAATTTGCAATGGAAAAATGTGTTTTTTAATAGAAGTAATGGTTCAACACAAATAAGAAAAGATTGTAATGTTGCGTATGACCTTCTTTGCCATGATTTATCAATTGCATATTATTTATTCAATGTCATACCAACAGTTTTATACTGTAATAAAACAAACGACAGTATATTTTGTATACTTAACTTCGATGATGTAAAGTGTCATTTTTATTGTTCACGGATTGATACAAAGAAACAAAGCAATTGTTTGTTTGTAAATGATGAAACTACCTATTCATATGATGACATTGCGAAAGAACTAATTATCCATAAGAAAGGAGAATACAAAAAAATATTATATGATGAATATCCATTATCAAATCAATTAAGATATATGGAAACTAAATTTATATCTGATTTACATTTTGGTGAAAATGTTCATAAAATTTTATCTCTAATTTTAAATTAATTATTAAGTAATAGTTTTATGTGTTTATATTGATATTTATTACAAGGCAATTTAAATATAAATAAATATAAATATAAATATAGATATAAATATAAATATAGATGTTTTCTTTTAAAGAAACTGTTACAAAACACAAAAAAGAGTATTTAAATGCGTTAGAAGAGGTTTTAGATTCTGGAATAGGTATGCTAGGACCCAAGGTTTCGGAATTAGAAAACAAACTATCTGAGTTCACCGGTTCAAAACATGTTATATGTTGTCAAAGTGGAACATTTGCATTATCTTTGGCACTTAAGGCACTGGATATTGGAGAAGGAGATGAGATAATTACAACACCATTTACATGGATAAGTTCTACGTCTACAATAGTGCATTCTGGTGCAACACCTGTATTTGTTGATATTGAACTGGATAACTATAATATCGATATAAATCTGATTGAAGATGCAATAACCGACAAAACTAAGGCAATTCTAATAGTAAATATATTTGGAAAACTTATCACTAATATAGATTTACTTTTAAAACTAAAAAAAAAATACAAGCTTTATATCATAGAAGATGCTGCCCAAAGTTTTGGAGCATTCAATGATGATTATAAAAGTTGTGATGGAAACATAGGAGATATATGTTGTACAAGTTTTTATCCTACAAAACCTTTATGTGGATTTGGAGATGGAGGTGCCTGTTTTACGAATGATACAAACCTTTCTAATAAATTAAAAAAACTAAGAAATCATGGGATGTCTTCTTATGGAGAAATTGATATGTTAGGTTGGAATGCGCGTATGAATGAATTTCAAGCAGGAATTATATTAGTAAACTTAAAATATTTCAAGGATAAGACATTAAAACGTCAAGAAATAGCACACATATATGACAAAAATATTATCATCAAATGTGTTAAACCAAATATTGAAGAAGGACATATGGTAGCACAGTATTCTATTCTCATTGAAAATAGAGAGAAATTTATTAATTATTTAAAAGAAAATAATATTGCGTATAAAATTTTTTATCATAAAATTATGATTGAACATAAAATATTTGAAAATTATAAAACAAATGACTTAAAAAACGCAAAATATATAAAAGAAAACATTGTATCCATACCTTGTTATGATAGTTTAAACGAAAATGAAATTAATAGAATAATTGATGTTATAAATAACTATAAAAATAATTAATATTTAATTTAAATACAAATTAATATAAAATAAAATTAATTTATATTAATATAATGAGCAATATAATACAGAGTTTATGGGTTGATGGTGAGCTTAGTAAGATGGAACAATTATGTGCAAAATCGTTTGTTGATAATGGCCATGAGTATCATTTATATACGTATGGAGATGTTAAAAATATTCCAGAAGGTGTAATTGTTAAAGACGGAAATGACATTGTCCCTGCTAGTGATATTTTTAGATATAAAAATGGTTCTCTATCTGCCTTTTCTAATTATTTTCGTTTTCATTTATTACATAAAAAGGGTGGGTATTGGGTTGACGCTGATGTTTTGTGTGTAAAACCTTTTAAGTTTAATAATGATATTATATTTGTATCTGAACCGATTGGACAACATTATCACACTTATTTACCTACATCTTGTATTATAAAATTACCACCAAATACGGATATTACTGGAGAAGCTATTAAAATGCAAAATGATCATAAGGATTTGATTATAGCCGGTAAATTAGAGTGGGGGTCAGGACCTAAAACAATAAAACATATTATTGACAAATTTAATTTACATAAAAATATTTTAAAATGGTCTACAATATGTACGTGTGATCATCAAGGTGTTATATCATTGGTTAATCCTAATACTAATATAAAACAAATATTTACTAATATTGTAGATAAGTATCAAGATATTAGGTCTGAAACGTTTTGTATTCATTTATGGAATGAAGGATGGAAACAAAATAAATTAGATAAAAATGCTTCTTATCACCCAGATTCTATCTATGAACAATTTAAAAAAAAACATAATATATAAATTATAATTCTTTACATGTTCCATTTTGATTACAATATTCGTGATTTTTACTACAATTAACAACAGGAAAACAATGATGACATTCTTCTTTATTACAATCACCTAATACACAAAAAACATCCTTTTCGTTAATAGATAACATATATTTGGATGTTTCGGATAATCCATCTTTTAAAGAAACCTTCGGTTCATAATTTAATATCTCTTTTGACTTGCTTATATCTGCTAATGTATGAGGAACATCTCCTAACTGGTCGTCCAAAACATCATATATTGCTTTTTTACTGGTAACCTCTTCACAGGTATTAATAAATTCGTTAAGGGTAATTGGTGTTGAATTACCTAGATTAAACACATCACATTGTATTGAATTATTGTCTATTGATGATACTATACCATCAACAACATCACTAACATATGTGTAATCTCTCGAAGAACTTCCATCTCCATATTTATTAAATTTAGTTCCTTCTTGGATTGCTTTAATAAATTTATATGGGGCCATATCTGGTCTTCCACGTGGACCATAAACGGTGAAAAATCGGAGACCTATTAACGAAATTCCATATAATTGGTTATAAGTATTTGCAAATACTTCCATACATCTTTTACTACATGCGTATGGACTGTTACATTTTTCTATAATATCTGTTTCTTTGAATGGAATAGACGTATTAAGACCATAAACACTACTGCTACTAGCATAGACGACGCTTTTTACATTGTTATTAACAGCTTCGTCTAATATATAAACAAATGCTTCTATATTTTCTCTAATATATTTACATGCGTTTTCAATACTGTGTCTTACGCCTGTTGCGGCTGCTAAATGACAAATTTTATCTGGTTTATATTGACTAATTAATTTTGTTCCCATAACATCTTCTTTGTAAAATGAAAAATTATCATAATTAACTAAATAACTTAGATTTAGTTTTTTAATTTTAATATCATAATAATCATTCATATTATCAATACCAATGACCGTATCGCCACGCTTCAGTAAAAATTCACACACATGAGAACCTATAAATCCACAACATCCTGTTACTATTATTTTCATTGTAATATATACACTAATTTATCTTTACGTCATTAATTAATATAATTTAAAACATACTAAAGGAGTGTCCTCGATTTAATATATTAAATATTTTTGTATTTATCTGTAATTGGTTGCCTTGTATATGGGTGTGAAATCCCAACGCCTTTTCATTTATTCTTTCGTTTGAATGACAAAACATATTCGGATCACTAGTATACACGATTCCTGATTTACAGGTTATAAATGACGTTCCTACATCTTCGGCGATGAATGGATATGATTGCGATGTTTCATCGTAATAAAATACATCAAAATTACAATTCTTAAAATAATCTACTATTTTTTTAGAAACATTTGTAGATAAAAAATATATACCACCACAACCACCTGCACCTCCTGGTAGCGAAGGAACAACATTATACTTTTTAGGATTGAAATCCGGTATTTTTTTTCTAATTTCGATAAGCTCATTGAGGTTTCGAGAATAGTATTTTTCCATTTCTATATCAGAACGATTTTTATTACAGTGTTCTGGACCAGGCGTAGAAAATGAAGTATTACTATAGTTCCGTCCTCGATATTCTCCTTTATTTTTATTATCTAAGAAATTTTCCAATAATTTTGTATTTAATAATAAATCATCATCGCATTTAATAATACCTTCCTTAACATTGAAAATTTTATGAATAATATCTTGTGCTTTTACAACTTTTTCAAATAAATGAATATAGTCGTCATTTCCTTTTATGACTAAAAGATTACTGTTAAGACCTTCATTAACAAATTGTAATTTATATTCGCAATCTAATTCTGGCTCAGAAATAACATATAGTATTTTCCAACCATTTTTTTTATCACCAGTTAATCTATAGTTATTAGATACTACTCGAGAGTTTATATATTTTTTACACGAAACAATCATAAATACACCATTTATTTCTTCTCTATTGAAATTCATTATATTATCAATAGTAAAAAATTATTTATATATTTACTATTAATTAATATATTTATAATTCTAAACTTACTACGTTTTTGTCACTCTTTTGGCGGCGTTTGCTTTTTGATGGAGTTTTTGCTTGGGATATTTCTTTCAACTCTTCGATGCTAATGGTACTGCTGTCCTTTTTGTCCTGCTTATTGATATCAATCGATTTGGTTTTTAAGCCAGAGAGAAGTTGAGAAATATCAGACGGACCATTCATCTCGGGGCGCTGTGCAGGTGTGCTGCGATTTGGCTCTTGGGGTCCTAGATTTTCGAATGTTTCTGAGATGCTAATACCATCGTCCATGCCGCGCGCTGCATTCATATCAGGGCGGTTAGAAGGACGAGGATTACGTTGGCTACGTGATGTTTGCGTGGACATCGGTTCAGGAGGCGGTCCCGGTGTTACATCCGGCATAGGTGGTGGGCCACGTCCGTCGTTCATCATCTCATTCATGAATCCACCGAATCCAGGACTGCTATCACCCATTGTGTTGACTGCCGCCTGAGTAAACTGTTGCATCAGCTCGGGATTTTGTCTCATAATATCATCCATACCAGGCATAGCGGATTTAAACATAGTATTCGTCATATGAACCATCATGGCCGAACCGCCCAATTGGAAAAGAAGTTTGAGCTCTGGAGCCATCGTAGCCTTCGACTTGTATTTTTCGTGTAATTCGGAAAAGATTTCATCATAATCATCAATATTTTCATTTAATTGTTCAGCCCATCCGTCTAATTTAAAATCGAATGGGTCAAAACGGTTATTCAAGAACTCTAACCCAGTAATAGCAGCCATCAACATACGACCTTGGAATTTACAACTGGCCGATTTTTCCTTTTCATCCATAATCATTTCATATTCTCCTTTCATTTCTTGGAGAGATGATTCCATATTGTATTTTTTAGTAAGTTTGACTCCTTTCTTTTCTAAACCTTCTAAATTACGAAGAACTTTGAATTTTTCTCTTAATAATTCTTCTGATGACATCTTAGGTTGAGCTGGAACGGCCTTGTCGGGATCAAGAGGCACGTTGTTAAATTTACCAAAACCATCCCAAGTTTTATTTTTATTTACGTCTTTGCTCTTTTCAGCGGTCACCTTCGCAATTGGTACTGGTTCCGACGATGTAGTGTCAATAGTTTTTGTATCACTAATAACATCGTTTGTTTTATCTTCGAAATTTAGTTTAATTCCACCACTTGTATTTAAAGCATCGTTAAATAATCCCGATTTAGATGGGGCTTTCTGAGAAACAACATCGGTTAAATCGTTCAACTCATTTTCTAAATCATTGAGGTCATCAATGTTAATATCGGTGCTTTTTTTATTCGGGTCAGGTTTCCTTTTATCGTTCATAAGTAATTCAATACCATCACCGAAATTAACTGATGGTTTGCTATCGATTGATACAGATTCAGTATTTCCATCGTTCAAATTTATCACTGGTGTTTCATCTAAATTATTAATATCAATGATTTCGGGTTCTATATCCATTATGTTTTAAATAGAACTTATAATTTTAAGTAATCCGCAATTAATATAATTTATGATAAAGATAATTCATTATAATTCGTAGTAGCCATTTTATTTTCTAATATATACCACAGTCCTTGTAATAGACAATCTGCTAAATCATCTTTCTTGTTACTATTTTCGAGATGTTCATACCATAAACTATTATCACTAGTTAATATTTTTTTGGTAATATCGACACTTATTTTTTTTCTCTCATTATATGTTGTTTTTTCATTTCCAATAAAGTATTTTAGTTTGTTTATTGCGGATACAAATTCTATGTCTTCTTTATTATTCATAATAAAAAATTGAGCTATCATTCCTTGAATGGTTTTCATACGATTGGCAATAGGACTTATTTGATTTTCTATTAGTATTTTATCAGCCGTTAAATATTCTGTGTCGTTTAGATTATCACGTATAGAGGAACCTATTTTAATCAATGACATTTCCGATGCAGAGTCTTGCTTAATTGTATCTAAGCATTTGATTTCTTTCATTTCACATAATAAATCTACTAATTCTTGTTTTTTATACTTATTAGGAAGTTCTACATTATAATCATTTGCTATTTGTTTTAATTTATCGATTTTGATTCTTTTTTGATGTATGGAATTTAAATCATTCGAAGGAATAATATAATTTGTTTTTTTTGCACAACTTTTACAGTAATAAATACCATTTTTTGTATATTTTGAATTTTTATTACAAGTAGTATTGCTATTTTTCTTTTTAATCAATTGTTTACATGTTGGAATAGTGCCACATAAATTAATTACGTCCCATTTAATTATTTTATATGTATTATTATTGATTTCAAGTAAACAAAGTGCTAAATTTTTAATACCAACATCAATACTTAAAATTTTCATATACTTTATGTTATTAAATATTTAATATTAAATAAATATTTAATTATTTTGCATTAGGAAAATACTTTTTAATTAATTGGTCCTGTGTGTAGACCGGTATTACTTGCCTGCTTTGTAAATCATGTTTGCTTAAATATAGATTTTTAAGGTCACTATCTTCGTATCCATATGGTTGTGATTTTTCGTTCGATGAATTATAAATGTATGGTGCTTGTGGATATTTGTTGTGATCAACATCTAGTTTACAATTACTGCATTGGTCACAAGCATTGATTTGATTTTGTTTAATAATACTGTCGGCATTATCTACTAAGTATTTGCGATATTCCCAGTTTTGTTTAATACCAGTTTTTTTGCGAAGATTTTCATTAATTGTAGCTCCTGATTGCCACGATGCGTAATTTCTTCCATCATGCATTATAGGCGGTGAGTTAAAATGTATATTATTTGATCCAGAATAACACGTTCCCCAACTCATTTAATATAAGTAAATATAAAAAGTATTATTAATTAATTTTTTCTTTATTATTTTCGATTAAAGAAACCAATTCTACCTTTCTTAGTTTATTTATTTCATTAGGTGTTGATAAATTGTTTTCAAGCGCTATTTTTTTTAAATCATCAACTTTCATTTTTTTATATGGTATATTGCTTAATAAATCAGTCTCTGCTTCTTCAGTAACATGTACATCGTTATTAGCATTTACATCGTTATTAGCATTTACATCGTTATTAGCATTTACATCGTTATTAGCATTTACATCGTTATTGGCATCTACATCCACTTGTTCTTTCACTCCAATTACTTGTTCTACTATATCAGTAACACTACTAGAAATATCATCCAAACTAATAGTATCATTTAGTTTAACGGCTTTTAAATCACTACTTAAATTATTCAAATCGCTTGATTCGATTATTTTTTGTGGTTGATTCATTACATCAATCGGTTTTAATTCGGGTAACGTTAGTGTTTCCTCACTAGAACTATCATTTGATATATCAATCACTTTGACGTTTTCCATATTTTCTTCTTTTTTAATCTTTATTTGGGTATCATCGATCGATTCACTATCCGAATCGCTATCGGAATCCTCATCGGTTTCCGAATCATTATCAGAAACCTCTATTTTTCCATTAAGATAATTTTCAGCAGAAATTTTTGCCTCTAATGTTGCATCGTTACTTGGTGGACCAGAAATTAATATTTCTTTACTAGAATTATCATCTGACACATTATTATTTCCCATATTATCTCCTAAATCATTACGAACATTAGTTATAAAATCGCTTAGAATCGTATTTTGTTTTTGAATTGAAGTTTCAATTGTTCTGAAACGACCATTTACATAATACATTATTACACCTGCTAATAATAAGGTAAGTGTTATACATATAAGAAAACCATTTTCTTGAAACATTATTAAAAGTTAAGAACACTATTAATATTATATTTTTACGAATTAAATATTTAATTGTTCAATTAATTTATTTGTATTTCTAATTATTTCAGATGGATATTCTAAATCATTTAATACTTTGATTCCACCTTTAACATTTGATATACCACTAACTAATTTATATGTATATTCAAATTCTCCATTTATTTTCTTATTTATTTTCATATTACAATTATACATTTTCTTATTTGTGCTCAATTTATTACAAATATCTAAATAATGAGTTGTTATTATAAAAGAAACGTTTTTATATTTATTTAAATAATTCAAGAATGAAACAGCACCACTAATCGCTTCATATGGATTTGTTCCTGAATATAACTCATCAAATACACAAAAGTGGCGTATATTATCATCATGAATAGTATCTAATATATCTTTACATCTTCGTGCTTCTGCCTGGAACAAACTATCTCTATTAGATGTATCTGGAATGTTAATATAACAATGTATTTTGTGATAAGGAAATACAGTTGCTTTTTTATAACAACCATATCCAAGTTGTTGAGAGATTAATATATTAAATAATGTTGTTTTTAAAATAGTAGTTTTACCAGCAGCATTAGGTCCAGTAATCAATAAATGTTTTTTCAAATTGTAGCTGTTTTTAATTGGTTTGTTATGTGTTATAGGATAAAATGCATCTTCAAATTTTGTTTTATTGCTATAATTACATTTACCAAGATAATTTGAATTGATGTTTGTCTTGATACCGTTTAATAAGTCAATATATCCCCAAAAATCATATGAATATTGCAAAGCATTCTTATATGTTTCGTTATTATAAAGCATATAATAACATTTCATAGTGTGGCCAATATTATTTATTTTTGTAAATGATAATTTATTAGGACATACATTGTCTAAATCTGCTTTAAATCTCTCCAATATAATAGATTGATTCCTCATATCATTTGCAAATTCTTCATAAGATTCTATATTAGTACATTGTAAATCAAAGTCGTTAATAGCAACAATAGTATCATCAATGTGTTTGCGTATTAAAAATATATCTTTGTGAATAGACTTAATATTCTTAACAAAACGGATACATGCTCTAATATTTTGATATATTTGAACAACGTAGAAAAATAATGAAATAAGAATATAGATTCTTTGATCCCAAGATACTGAGTGAATGTTAAACAATTTACCAAATTGATGTTTTTTGAAAACTAATTTAAGTAATTCTAAATAATTAGAAAAGGATACGTTTTGACCCTGTATTTTAAGTATTAAAAATGGAAGAATCATAAATAGAATTGGCATTGCTAAAGTTAGAACAGGAGACAACATATTATAAATACTGAGCCATTGCATACATACAGCGTTATTGTTGAGATGCTGTAAATATTTCCATTCAATGTAATTATATTTCTCATGAAAATCAACATCATTACTTTTTAACGATTGTATTCTATCCAATAATTCATATTCTTCTTCTTCTACGTTTTTCATTAGAGGAATTTCTTTGCTAATTAATTTTTGAGTATCTTGTAAGTATTGTGTATTTGTTGTATAATGTTTTGTCCATAAAGTAATAATTTTCTCTCCTAATTTTGTTTTTGGATTAAAAACTCTTTTATATAGAGAATTGTCACTATTCATTAATTCTAAATCGGTAATAATATTGTTATCCACATTGTAACATTCATTTGTATATGTAATAGGTAGTTTAAAATATGTCATTATTAGTTAAATATATTTATATGATATATTTTAAACGTAAATTAGGATATAACACTTGCGGGTAATTCTTTGATTTCGGTAGCATAATGTTGTTCAAATGCTCTAATATTTGATACATCGAATTTGGTAATAAAATTAATAGCCATTCCTTTTCTACCCCATCGACCACTGCGTCCTATTCTATGTAAGTAAGTGTGAACACTTTTAGGTATATCGAAATTAATCACTGTGCTTACTTGCTGAACATCAATTCCACGTGCAGTAAGATTTGTGGATATTAACACTCGCATCTTACCACTAATAAATTCGTTATAATTGCCAGTGCGTTCTTTCTTATCCATATTACTATGAATCTGACATACTGAGAAATTATCGGCAATCATATTTTCATATAATTTTTGAACTCTAGTTATACTGTTACAATATATAATACATTGACTAACTGAAATGGTTCCATATATATCTTTTAAAGCATCATATTTTTCGTTATCATCATTTAATGCAACATAATATTGATTTATTCCTTCTAAGGTAAGTTGTTCCGTTTTAACCAATAATTTAACTGGGTCCCTCATAAATTTATCAGTTAAGTTTGATATTTCATTTGGTAATGTGGCACTAAATAACGCCACTTGAATATTTCTTGGTAAATATTGAAAAATATCATATATTTGCTCTTTAAATCCCTGTGAAAGCATTTCGTCGGCCTCATCAATTACAATTATCTTACAATCACTAGTATTTATTTTTTTTCGCCTTAACATATCATGTATTCGTCCAGGACATCCAATAATAATATGAGGATTTGTATCGTTTAAAACATTAATGTCTTCCTCAATAGATTTACCCCCTATTAAAAGATGTGTTGTAATTCCTTTTAACATGACACCAATAGAGTCTATTACCTTTTTTGTTTGGATAGATAATTCACGTGTTGGAGAGATAATTATGGCTTGTGTCTTATTTTCATTTTCATTTATTAATTGTAATGTTCCTATTGTAAAACAACCAGTTTTTCCTGTGCCTGATTGTGCTTGTGCAATTATATCGTGTTTATCAATAATAGGAATTATTCCTTTTTGTTGTATAGGACTTGGAGTTTCAAACCCATAACTATATATTCCGCGTAGTAATTCCGTTTTAATTGTTAATTCATCCCAAGATGTAATAGAATTGTTTTTATATTCTTCAGTAGTTTCACTTAAAGACGTCATAAATATAGTTAATAATAATATTTAAGCTTTTTAAATGTTATTATAATTAATTAATTAATATAAATATAAAATAGATATAAAAATCATATTATTAATAATATATATGTCTGTAATTGTATATGATGTAACTGATTTTAATAGTATTAAAAACAATGGTTTCGTATATAATTTAGAACAATCAGTATTAGACATAATAGAAAATATTGCCAAGGAGGTGGGATCTCCTGAATATATTAAAACCCCCCAATTTATTAAAAAATATGATAAAAAAAATGTAAAGGATGCTAATTGGGAAAAAATGAAAAAATTTAAAGTAACTGTATTTGTAAAAAAAAGCGAAGAAGATGTATATATTGATAATATTCGTAAAAATCTAAACAAAATCACAACAAAAACATATGATAATCTTATTAAAAATATTATAAATGATTTGGAAAGTATTAATAATGATACCAGTGTAAACAATAATGAACTTTATAACAGAATCGGTGAATCTATTTTCAATATTGCAAGTACAAATATATTCTATTCTGAAATATATGCTAGACTTTATAAGGACTTGATGGATAAGTTTGATTTTATGAAAGAAATATTTAAAAGCAATTACGAGAAATTTTCCGATATATATAAAAATATTGAGTATTGTGATTCTCAAATAGATTACGATAAATACTGTGAGATTAATAAAACGAATGATAAGAGAAGAGCATTAAGTAAATTTTATATAAATCTTATGAAACTGGAAGTAATATCAAAGTTTTCTATGATTGAATTAATCATCGACATACAAGATTATTTAACCGAGAAATTGGACATCGAAGCCAACAAACCCATTGTGGATGAACTATCGGAAGTATTATTTATATTTATTACTAATTCTGTGAATGAATTATCAAGTGAGGAAAAATGGAATAAGATTCGTAATAATGTTCAAAATATAACAGAATTAAAATTAATTAATTATGTTGGGTTAACAAATAAAACTGTATTCAAACATATGGACATTTTGGATAACATATCTGTAAAAATAAATTAAAAACAAAAAAACAATTTAAATATGAACAATATTACATATACAATTTCAGAATTAAATAACGAAACAATATCAGATAGTAATGATGTCAATAATGACAAAATAGACATTAGTATTTTACTTTATAATACGTATACTGTAAAACAGTTAAATTATATAATGCAGTATTATAATATAAGCAAGGGTCGTATGTGTAAAGACGAAATAATTCAGTCTATTATTATATTTGAAACTGATGAAAACAATATAAATATTGTAAATAAACGTAAATATTTATGGAATATGGTTGTTCAACTTAAAAATGACGAGTTTTTTGCAAAATATGTAATAATCGATATTAAATAAATTAATAAATAATATAATTTATTTAATGAATTAATCTAGCGCTGTCTTTGGCGTTGCTGCTGCTTTTGTTGCTGCTGCTGTTGCTGGCGCTGTTGTTGCTGCTGCTTTTGGCGCTGTTGCTGTTGCTGGCGCTGTTGCTGCTGCTGCTGCTGCTTTTGTTGCTGCTGCTGCTTTTGTTGCTGCTGCTGCTTTTGGCGCTGTTGCTGTTGTTGGCGCTGTTGCTGCTGCTGCTGCTGGCGCTGCTTCTGCTGCTGCTGTTGGCGCTGCTGCTGCTGCTGCTGCTGCTGCTGCTGCTGACGCTGCTGCTGCTGCTGGCGCTGCTGCTGCTTCTGAGCCTGCTGCTGCTGTTGGGCGGCCTGCTGGTGCTGGCGCTTAATCACAGCAACACGCCTCTTGGCGGTCTTTAACGCACGGGCATGAGCTTTTTTCTTTAGTCCGGCCTTTTTAGCTCTGCTCCTCGCAGCAGCTACAGCCTTTGAAAGTTTCTTGAGAGTTTTAGCCATATTATATATAATAATTAGAAAAAATTATATTTTTTGTCAGTCAATAAAGTTATAAATAATTTCCTAAAAATAATAATTATATATTAAAATTATTTATAATAATTACCAAATAGTATCGGTATTATTCCACCACATTCCATCGCCCTCTTTAACATTATAAATTTCACGGAATAAAGGTAAACGAGCTAAAGGACAATTGCATCTATATTTATCTAAAGGATGTGGATTCTGTTTTAACTGGGCAGGTAATGCTTTATCAAATATTTTCTGTCTCCAGGTTTGAGCACTGTAAATATAAAATGCTTCTAAAGAATTTTTCTTAATAGGAGCAATATCTCCATTTAATAATTGGAAATAGAACAAATATTCTTCTGCTAAGGATAATCCAGATATATCCGCTAAATTCTCTCCGGTTCCAATTGACGCATCAAAATCAATTCCATCTCTTTTGGCATTTTCTTCATATTGCTTAATTACATCATCTATTTTCTTTTGATATTTTGCTTTGTCTTCTTTCGACCACCAATTTTTTAAATTACCGATTTCGTCATATTTACTTCCAGTATTGTCTAAACAATGGGATAACTCATGACCAATAGCATAACCAACATATGCTAAATTATATTCGATTCCTCGTTGCTCTAAATCAATAAAAGGTTTTTGCAAATATGCTAAAGGAAAGTAGATAGAGTTGTCCGTAGATTGATAATACGCATTTACTACATATGCCTGTGAACCTATTAAACCTAAATTATTCCAATCTACAGATGGTATATCGATTACAGTTTGCCCTTCTAAACTTATCATTTCTTTACGGTTATAAGCACATATTAGACCCATATTATACCATGGATCGTCCTTTGTGTAATTTAAAATTGGATCTTCACGTAATCTCTCTGGGACACCTACAATAATATTAATATTTTCCAATTTTTTTATTGCCATAGATTTTGTAGATGAAGATAACCACTTGTTGCGTTTAATTTTATTAATAAATATATATCTAAAATCTTCAATCATATTTTTAACGTATGCTTCTTTAACAGGATTATTATGACGGGATACATATTCAGAAGTTAAAAAAGTATTATATGTAAATGCTAAGGGCCATATCGAATATATTTCCTTTGGAAATCTTACCGGTTGTCCCTTAACAAATTTTTCATGAAATTCAAAATGGATTTCATTCCAATCCCAATCGAAACGAATCATTTGTCTATAAAATATGAAGAGCCACCACGTCTTCCATTGAGGTGTTGTCCAATTCTCTTTTAATAGCTTAACAGTACACATTAATGTATTTAAACTACCAACAACGACTTTGTTTGGGACATTTTGATATACATCTTTTGTTTCTTTATATACACCACAAGGATCTACTTTTTTTCCTAATTTATTAACAAAACCAGTCCAATTAAAACCATATTTTTCTTCTAACTCCTTTTTAGTTAATACATTATAAAAATCCTCGGATTCTTTAATGCCTTCACACATCATAGCATCGATAAGTTGTATTTCCGTATCCCATACATGTTGAGGGTCATATTTTTCCCATTCATTCGGTAAAAGAGTTTTAAAGATTTTTCGTATATATTCGAAATATTTTTCTTTATATTCTTTCTTCATTTCGGTTTCCTTTTTAGTATCCCATTCATAATCATAATATATACCCCAATCATAAATTCCTACTTGCGCAGAATCCAAGTGTGAAATATATTTTTTGACATTTTTTTCATCGGCACGTATATTCCAAACAATAGGTGCTTGCCAACTAAATATTTCATCTTGATTTGCGTATGCTAATAAACCATACATATCTTCCATAAATATAAACTGTTCTACTTGTTTTTTTAGTCGGTGACAATGTTCTAATCCTTTCTTTTTATTTGCTTTTGAAATGCAGTTCATAACTGCGTTGATGGATTCAGCTTTCTTTTTTCCCTTATTTTCCTTAATGTAAGTATTTGTATAGTCAATTAGCTGTCTATATACTTTATCTTGGGATATACGAGCACTATCTATTTGAACGTAATACTTCGGATCGTCTTTTGACAATTTGGCCTGTTCATCAATCCATTGATAATTTACGTAATCATAGAAATTGTTATTAGGTTTGCTGTTATTATTTTGTTCAAAAGTATCATATTTTTCTTTTATAGATTTTGCAAATTCGTCATAACTTTTTTTAGAATCAGGCATTTTTTTTAATTTATCTATTCTAGACTCATTAAATAAACGATATAGATTTGGCCTATCAGACTGATTGGTTAAAGCTAACATATTTTTATATTTTTTTCTAACTTGTCCAATTACATTAGTACCTTTTATTTTCTTAATAGTTTTATTTTTATTGGTTCTAATATTCTTTCTATTTTTAATAGAATTACTCATTATATAATAAATTAATAAATTATTATATAAAATAATTCAATATATAATATATATTTACTCTATATGGTAAAGTCAAATTTAAAGAGTAATATTAATTATCCTGAAATTAAAAAACTAAATGAAGAAGATAGAAACCTGGAAGTATCATTATATGAAATTGAATTGCTTAACGTAACATTAAATATAGCTTTGGGTAAAGAAAAATATTTATTTATGAATGATAATGTAATATATTACCCTGTTTATATTATAGAGGACGATAACGTTAGTAATCAAATTGGTGTTTATGAATTAATGCATGATAAATTAGAACTACATTTAGATGAGGACGGAGATTTAGATATAACTTCTATTGATGGACCATTATTGTATTCGTTTGTTGATCAAAAATATTTAAAACAATACGAAATCAAAAATGAACCTTTACAAGAGACAGAAGATGAAGAAGATGCAGAAGTTGAAGAAGATGCAGAAGATGCAGAAGATGCTGAAAATGTTCAAGAACAAGAGAATGAAGATGTTAATCAGTCTCAAGAAGATGCTAAAGACGAAGATGTTGAAGACGACGATGTTGAAGATTCTAAAAAAGATGATTCTACTTTAACAGAAGAAAATTCAGCTATTGCAAAGAAAGAACAAAGTGATTATGTTGAAAATGAAAACGATAATTGGATGCAAAAATATTTAAAAAATAGTAATTATAATATTGTGGAAAATGAAGGAGGAGGAGATTGTTTATTTGCTTCCGTCAGGGATGCATTAAAATACGTAAATATAGATAAATCTGTATCAGAGATGAGAAAAATATTAGCCGACGAAGCCACCGAGGAGTTATTTCAAAATTATAACGAATTATATAATTTTTCAGTAATTGAAAATGATAGTATAACTGGTGATATAAAAAAAATGGCATCAGAGTTTAAAACAATCAAAAGTAAAATCGAAAGCGAAACAGAGAGAACTAAACAAAGTAAAATGATATCGGATGCTGATAAAATATCAAAAACCCACAAGAATTTATTATTAAAACGTAAAGAAGTAAAGAGTATGTTAGAAGAGTTTGAATTTATGAAAGGAATTACCACTCTTGAAGCTTTAAAGGCAAAAATTCAAACTTCTGATTATTGGGCCGATACATGGGCAATATCTACTCTTGAACGAATATTAAAAATTAAATTAATATTATTTTCAAAGGAAAATTATAGTGACGGAGAGATTGATAACGTATTAACCTGCGGTCAATTAAACGATACTATCTTAGAAAAAGAAGGTAAATTTGAACCAAAATATTATATATTATTAAATTACTTGGGAAATCACTATGAATTAATTACCTATAAAAATAAAGGAACACTAACATTTAAGGAAATACCTTATGATGTTAAGAAATTAATAATCAACAAATGTATTGAAAAGTCAGCAGGTCCATATTATATAATTCCTGATTTCAAAGATTATATGAATAAAATGAATGTAGTATTGAGTGAAGAAGTCGATACAAATACAGAATTATATGACGATTCTACTATATTCCAATTTTATTTCAAATCTTCTGATGCACCAAAACCTGGAAAAGGAACAGGAGAAAGACTTGGTCCAGAGGGTTTACAAGAATATATTGAATTAGCATCTATTCCAAAATGGCGTAAAAAATTGTCTAATTTTTGGGAACAAGAATTTATATTAGATAACAAGAAATGGTTAACAGTTGAACATTATTATCAAGGTTCAAAATATAAACGGAATAATCCTGAACACTATGAATTATTTTCGTTAAATTCAAACAGTGATGTTTCACGTGATCCCAAAAAGGCGCGCGAATTAGGAAGTAAGAAGAAAATAAGAGTGGATGATGATTTTTTTAATGGACGTCATGAAAAGGTTTTAGAAGATGGTATGCGTGCAAAATTTACTCAAAATAAAGACCTTACCCATTTGTTAAAGTCAACCAAACGTGCAAAATTACAACTATTTATTAAAGGTTCGGAACCAGTGGTATATGATTCATTAATGAAAATCAGAAGCGAATTATAAGTAAATAAATAAATAGGTTTAAAATATCTCTCTACTATATATTATGCAGTTTTCGAATGATTCTAGTATAATCTTAAATCATTTATTGCCAAAATTTAAAAACATTAAAAATAAAAACAAAATTTCAAAAATATCAGATATAATGGATATAATATTTGAAGATTTACAAAGTAGTAATAAATATTACAGCAAAATTATCAATAATATAAATATTAAATTAGTTAATAAAAATGATTTAATATTTCCTGATAGCTTTTCAAGTAATCATTATTCACACACTATAAAAGATTACATCAATAATTATATAAAAAAACAATTAATCTACAGTTTCTCTATACATACAAGAAAAATAGATATAATTTTTAGCTTATTTAGTGATGATGATGTAAACTATATTGATAAATATAACAGTTATATTAAATTAATCATTATGTGGTTGCATATATGTAATAAATACACGACTAAGAATTGCTCGACCACATTAAAAATATATTTTTATTTAACTCCTATTAAAAAAGTATTACCTAAAAGTAAAACTGAAATAATAGGATACGACCACATTAATACAGGTATGACATACCGATGTGTACCAGATAATGAAATTTTTATATATCGAAGCGAAGAATGGTTTAAAGTATTTATTCATGAAACATTCCACAGTTATGGATTAGATATAGATGAACGCGATAATAATAAACTAAAAAGTGAAATTAGTAAAATCTTTCCTATTGATTCCACGTTTAATATTGCAGAAACATATACAGAGGTTTGGGCACGTATTATGAATTGTAGTTTCTGTAGTTATTTATCATGTAAAAATAAAAACGATTTCAAATTATTTTTGAATTTTTCATTACAAGTAGAACGAATGTTTTCGATTATGCAAATGAATAAAATATTAGCATTTATGGGATTAAATTATAGTGATTTATGGAGTAATAATCAAATAAGTAAAGGTCTACGAAATACATTATACAAAGAACAATCAAATGCATTTTGTTATTTTATATTGGGTGGAATATTGATGAATGAATATACAACTTTTTTAAATTGGTGTTTCATAAATAACACTTCTTTTATCAAATACAAACCAAATACCAACAATGATAATTTTATAAAATTAATAACAGCTTTATATAAAGATAGTGATTTGATGGATTCGATTATTGTACTTGGAAAATTTAAAAAAAAAAGTAAGAATAGCCATTTTTTATTGAATACAGCTAGAATGTCATGTATAGAATTAGAAGTTACCGAATAGTATTTTATTATTAATATAACAATATTTACAGTTTTTTAAAGGTTTTTTTAAACATTGTGCATTTTTCTTAGTAATCGCCATACAAATATATTTGTAAGTTCCATTACCCAAATAATGCTTATTTTCTCTCCATAATTTGGATGCTTCATCAAAATTTATATTTGCTTCCATCTGTAATTATTAGTTACTAGTCTAATTATAATCAATTTTAAAAATAAAAATTGATTATAATGTATTATTTTAAGTTATTTTAAGAATGGGTATTAGATATTTGAATCATTATTTGAATAGTAATTGTAAGAAAGGAATAAAGCGAATCAATATAAATTTGTTGGCAAACAAAAAAATAGCAATCGATGCAAGTATTTATATGTATAATTTTAAGGTGAAAGGCGATTTAATTGAATATATGTATAAAATGATATTTATATTTAGATCTCATAACATTATTCCAGTGTTTGTATTTGATGGAAAGCCACCTCCCGAAAAAAAAATGCTGTTAAATGAAAGAAAAGCAAAAAAACAAGAGGCTTTAGAGTCAATAAGTATTTTGACTGAAAATCTTAAAAATATACATGAAAATAGTAAGGAATATAACATGATACAAAATCAGATTGATAACTTAAAAAAAAGAACCGTTCATATTAATTATCAAGATATTTGTAGTGTTAAGAAACTATTGAAGTTGTCGGGAATAACGTATTATGATTCTGATGGAGAAGCGGATACATTATGTGCAAAACTAGTAATTAAAAACATAGTGTGGGGATGCATGAGCGATGATATGGATCTCTTCATATATGGATGTCCAAGAGTTATTAGAAATTTTAATTTGTTTACAAATACAGCATTGTTATATAATACACGCGAAATTTTAAAAGAATTAAATATGCCGATGAATGAGTTTAAAGAAATATGTGTTGTTTCGGGAACGGATTATAATTATGACTGCAAAAATGATTTATATACTACCATTAAATATTACGACCAATATATTAACAATAAAAAAGGAACTAATTTTTATGAATGGTTATGTAATAATACAAATTATATTGATGATTATTGCAAATTATGTATTAGTTATTTGATGTTTGATACAAGTAACATGAATATAGATAAATACACAAATATTAAAATATTTAATGGCCCTATTCATAAATACGAACTAATGGAATTTTTAAAGGAATACAATTTCATATTTGTAGACTAACAATATAGAATAGTAATATAAATATAAATGTTTAGTTATAGTAATATGTCTAGTAAATTAAAAAATAAACAGAACACTATAAATGATTATAATTTTGAAATCCCAAAATATGATGATTTTGAATTATTAACTAAAATTAACTACAAAGTTCCACAACTAAAAGAAATTTGCAGTCATTATAAATTAAAAAAATCTGGAAATAAAAATGAATTAAAAAATAGAATTTATGATTTTTTATTTAATTCTAAATATATAATATTAATTCAAAAAACATGGAGAAGATTTATACTATTAAAATGTAATAAATTAAAGGGTCCAGCTTTATTTAATCGTAAATTATGTATTAATAGTGTTGATTTTCTCTCAATGGACTCAGTAGAAGATATACCATATGAACAGTTTTTTAGTTACAAAGACAGTAGTGAACAAATATATGGTTTTGATATTTTGTCTTTATGTAATCTTTATTTACATTCTAGACCTAACAATCAAAAACAAATCCATAATCCATTTAATAGACAACAAATATCACAAAATGTAATTACCAATTTATTTAATTTAATAAAAAAGCATAAATTATGTGGTTTTAATATTAAAACCAAAATAGATAAACCTTCCGAATTATCAATTGATGAACAAATAAAATTCAAAACTATATCGGTGTTTCAAGATATAGATAATTTAGGAAATTATACAGATGTGAATTGGTTTACCTCGCTTAATAGAATAAATTTAATTCGATTTATAAGAGAACTATATGATATTTGGAATTATAGAGCACAGTTAAGCATCCATACAAAACGTGAAATATGTCCTCCTTCTGGTAATCCTTTTATGAATGTAGATGTAGCTAGATTACCAAATTTACATATTTTAAAATTAAAAGAAAAAGCATTATTTATTATGGAATATATGATTAGTCGTGGTATCAATAATGCTAGTAAATCTTTAGGTGCTAACTATATATTATGTGCACTAACTCTTGTAAATACTGATGCTGCACAGAATCTACCGTGGTTATATCAATCGGTTTCTACAAATTAAGATTGTTTAAGGTGTTAATATAATATATTTGCGTTAAAACACTTAAAAAAGAACCTATAGAGTATAATATAGTATGGTAAAAAAGACCACTAACGCTAAGACCGCCCCAAAGTCGGCTAAGAAGCCGGTCAAGAAGACTGCCCCTGCCCCCGAGAAGGAGGTTGCCAAGCCTGTTGAGGAGACTCCTGTTACCCAACAAACTGAGTCGACTGTTGTTCCTCAGATTAGCGGCGAGTTCCTCGAGTTTATGACTAAGCTACAAACTGTGAATCAGATGATCTCTTCGCTCAAGGCCGATTTCCGTCAGCTTGAGAAGAAGGCTATTCGTGAGCTTAAGGTAGCCGAGAAGGCCAGCCAGAAGAGAAAGCGCAAGCAGGGTAACCGTTCGCCCAGTGGCTTCGTAAAGCCTACCAAGATTAGTGATGAGCTTGCTACTTTCCTTGGAAAGGCCAAGGGTTCTGAGATGGCTCGCACTGAGGTAACTCGTGAGATTAATGCTTACATTCGTGAGCACAAGCTACAGGACAAGAACAATGGTCGTGTAATTAACGCTGATAAGAAGCTTTCGTCTCTTCTTAAGCTAAAGTCCAACGATGAGCTAACTTACTTTAATCTCCAGAAGTACATGAGTCCTCACTTTGCTAAGTCGAGTGCTACCACTGCTTCTGCTTAAATAATATCATCACTAATTAAAATAATATTATAATTTTCAATAATATTATTTTAGACATTTGATTTTTTAAGATATTAATTTAATATCCATAACACTATCCAATATGTGATGCCCCGCATTGAGATGCGTTTCCTGGTCTGCACCAGAGAGAACACCAACAGACGCAAGACACTGAGCGTTTAATCCCTCTAGTATATCATTTTTTGTGTCTCCAAATTTAATAACGGATTTAGGATTTTGTATACCACATTTTTCCATTAAATGATATATCATGTATGGATAAGGTCGCCCATACTTTACTTCTTCGCTGGATATATACATATCTATGAACTCGTCCATTCGTAGTTTATTGATGATTGCGCCTTGTATTTCTTTTGAATAACCGGTATTTAATGCGATCTTAATATTTTTTTCTCTCAATGAATTTAATAATTCGGGCAATTTATTATTAATCAAGGTAACATCGCTATTCGAAAAATAGCGGTCTTTTAAATTTTTATCAAAATTTGTGTATAGCTGTTGTCTAATATTTTTACTAATTATATCATCTCCGCTATATTTTTTACCCAAATATTTATTTAATACCTCGTATTTGTTTGCGCCATGCCACTTTTGTATGTCGTCGCGCGAAACGGACAGTCCGTAGTTATTCATCGTTGTGTATAATGTTTCATATACTATGCCGTGCTCGTTCACGGTTGTTCCCGCGATATCAAAAACGAGCAATTTAACGTTATTATATTTTATATTTTTTATTATCAATGAGTTCATTGTATATTAAATATAAAAATTATTTTATTAATAATTTAATATATAATGAAATATGCAAAATTATTAGAAAATGTCAAATATGAAAAATACAAAGATAAATACATTGATTATACTATGCTTAAAAAGAATATAATGAATGGAAAATTTACATCTCTAATTAAAAATGAAATAGATACTTTCAACAATAATTACATTGAATTGAAAAAAAGTGATAGCACGATTGAATTGTACAAATATTTATTGATAAACTATCTCTCTATCCATAAAATTATTAAAAAACTTAAAAAAAAAAATTTAGATGAAAATTCGTATTTTAATTCCAAGTATAATAACATTGATAATTTGTTGGAGAAATATTCCTTTTATAAGGACATATTATCAATACCAGAACAGTTTAAAACTACGTCGTCCTTAATCTGTCCTGTATGTTTAGATAATTGTAATTTTCCAGTTACGACTGATTGTAACCATACATTTTGTTGGGAGTGTCTATTAACTACCAATAAACAGTTTAATTTCTGTCCATATTGTCGGGAGGATACTACGATTGACCCAATTCTGATAATTTTGAATTCCATTGTACCATGTAATAAAAAATACTCTCCGTTAACTAAAAACACTGACAATACAATTTATGTCGATGTTGTTAGTGATTTACACATTGATCAATGGTCATCGGATTATGTGAATAAATATCCCCACGGAAAAATCAGCAATCATCCATTTGTTTTTGAAAGTAACCATAATAAATACTTGATAGTTGCAGGTGATATATCAGACGATATTAATATTAGCATTGATTACTTAAATGACGTATCACAACATTATAAAAAAGTTTTATTTGTAGATGGTAACCACGAACACGTTCATAAATATCCAAAACTGTATTCGTGTAAAGAAATAAATCAGCTTGTATCAAATGATAAACTGGTGTATTTGCCGATGAATCCATTTAAAATTAACGACATTGTAATAATTGGTTCTTGTGGTTGGTGGAATTATAATAACGAGAATCCAATGGACATCAAGAAAAGTTTGAATTACTTTGATTCATGGATTACTCATTTCACCGAAAAGGACAATTGCGATTTCATAAAAAATGTTATTAAACGGTCTAATGAAGAATATAATTACTTATATAAACTTCTAAAGATGTATGAAACAGATGACACAGTCAAGAATGTCATAATCGTAACCCATACGATTCCCGATATCACATTTGCTGAAACCGAGATTTTTGGTTCGCATATATGTGAATATAATACTCTTTTCAAGAATTTATTTAAATTTACCAAATTATCAAAATGGATATTCGGACATACTCACCATGAATGGAACATTAACTACAATAATGTTGACTTTATTTGTAATCCGCGAGGAAGGCCGGAAGATTATAATCGTATAAAATATTCAACAATAGAAACGAATATATGAAGCAATACAATATAGAAATTATTAATATTAATTGAAATAAATATGAGAAAGTGCGAATTTTAAATATTCAAATGTTTAAACGATAATATTTAAATACTTAATTATTAGCTACATATTATTTGCAAAAATATAAAATAATATACTTTTTTATTACGATAAATAGATTGATGGGTTTAAATCATCTAATTTTTCAAACATTATAAAAAAAAATTGATTTAGAGCCAAACCTTATATATATAACAATAAGTATGAGCAGCCAAGTAGAGAAACTCATTATTAACGCGACCAGTCTTGACACTGAGAAGGATATTAAATATTCAAAGCCTAAGATTAACAAATCGGGTGGCAAAAGTATTAATATTCAAAGCTCTAAGACCAATACTGTTCTTAACCTAAGCACACCTTTGATGCTTACATGGGGTGTTAATGAATATGTTGATGATACAACTGGAAAGAAAACCTATAATATGTCGCTTCAGTTCCCTCAAGAAGATAATAAAACAGACGAAACAAGTGCGTTTCTTGATACTATGATTAGGCTTCAAGATAAAATTAAGAGTGATGCAGTCGAAAACTGTAAAGATTGGTTCGGTAAAGCTAAGATGTCAGCAGAAGTAGTAGATGCTCTATTTCATCCAATGCTACAATATCCTAAGGATCCTAATACAGGAGCGCCTAATATGGAAAGGTCGCCAACTCTACGTGTAAAGCTTGATTATTGGGATGACAAATTCAACTGTGATATCTTCGATGTAGACTATAATCACATCTTTCCAGATGAATCTAGCCCTAATGGTCCAGTTGAACTAATTCCAAAAGCAACAAATGTAGCTACTGTAATCCGATGTGGTGGAATTTGGTTTGCAAATGGTAAGTTTGGTGTTACATGGCGTCTAGAACAAGCCGTTGTAAAACCACGTGCTAGCTTTAAGGGAAGATGTATGATTAAGCTCACTAGTGAAGAAACTAGTAAGCTCAAGGATCAACAAGAGCCTGATGATGAAGTCGAAGATAGTGATGATGATGAAGAAGAGCAAGTAGTAGATACTAAAACAAAAGAACCAGAACCTGAACCAGAACCTGAGTCAGAACCTGAGCCAGAACCTGAACCAGAACCAGAACCTAAGAAAAAGGTTGTAAAGAAGAAAGTAGTTCGAAGAAAAAAAGAATAAAATAAAAATAAATAAAAAAATAAATAAAAATTCAAATAAAAATTCAATAAAAATTCAATAAAAAATTAATACAATTCTATATTTGCAATAATATCATTTTTTTTACTTGCGTCATAAATATTATTTTGGTTAATAGAAGATAACCCCCTATTTTTAATAATATATGTTTGATGTTTAACAATTTTTAACTCATTTGTGTTTATTTCAAATACTTTTACACCTATATTAAATGATATTTTTGTATTTTGTAATGCCTTCTGAACCGACATTTTAATATTAATATGTATGTTATTAAATTCATCAATGTACATATGCGAAGGTAATTCGGGTATACATTTAATTATTAATGAATTTGTTTCATTTTCATATATAACTTCATCATGCCATAAAGGAATATAATAGGTTTCATTGTTATGTTCTAATATGTATATTTCTGATTCAAGTAAATTATTGAGAGATGGATTTATAATAATCAATTCGTCATTCTGTATTTTTTCCTTTATTATCTCTCTAAATTTGTGTAATGTTTCTTCATCAATACCTAATAGCTTAGAATATTGATTGATATAACAATATAATTTTAATGCGTTAGATTTATCTATTTTTTCAAATGTAGAAATGGATATGTTTTGACAGTTCTGATATAAAGTATGTATTATATCCTTTACAATATTAAAATCAATAAACGCTATCATTTTTATAAGTTTTTCAATAATAAATAAATAATTGTGTCCTTCATCATAATTTTTATTTTCTTTTTCTTCATCATCTTCTTCTATTAAATAATTATCTAAATATGTGTATGCATCTTTTATATTATTAAAAGTCTCTGTACTATGTTCATCACTATTTTTATCGGGATGATAAACTAACGCCTTCTTAAAATATTGTTTTCTTAATTCTTTTCGAGTATACGGTTCCCTTAATTCTAATAAATTAAGAGCACAATTTAAATCCATATATCTTATTTATTAAATAAAATATAAAATTCTCTAAATGATAAATGGGTCTATAATTATTATTATAAAATTGGAAAAATTTATAACTAAATAGTAAAATATCATTTACATCTTCTTGTTTTACGTGATTATTTTTGATTAGATGTTTTAAAATATACCATATACACTCAGTAACATCTATATTATAAATAAAAATATCATATAGTTTATCTCTCAACTCTATATAAATATTATTATCAATATTTAAAATAATATCCAAAATATTATTACATATTTGTTGTTGTTTGTTAATAAAAAAAGATTCTATATTTAAATTTATATGTTTAATATTACTAATTTGCGATAACTTAATATTTTTATCTAGTTTGTTATTTGTACATTTATTGTAATGTGTTTTTAAAGGTCTAGGAACTGATATTATAACGCATATATTTATTATATTATCTGGTATAAAACTAATTTTCTCAGTCAATAATATAAATTTTAAATTTATATTTGATATAGTCATCATATAACTATAAAATATATCCAGAAGTTCACTATGTATATTATGAAAATTTTTACACACTACGATACCAATATTATTACTTTTGGCTAATATTATATCTTGTATGTGATTATAAATTTCATTCCATAACAGTTTTGAATTACATCCTAAGAGAGACATATCTATTTCAAAATGAATATCACTTATCTTATAAAAGTAAGTATTCTTATTATATGTAATACTTAATTTTTTTTCATATTTAAGATTTGTATTGCTATATTTTCGAATACATGCCAACATCTGTGTATATTTGCCTGTTCCTGATGGGCCATAAAAAATAAGATTATTTAATTCCGATAATGCTTCAGGAAACGAATCATATACAGGTTTTAATTTAGGATGCAAATCACATTCATCATATTTATTTAAATAATTTTCAAAATGATTATCAGTTATTTTCATTAATAATTTAGTTCAAATACTCTTTATTTAATAACAAATAATAATATTAAATGGAATCTATCGATAATTTAATTACTAGATTTAGATCCAAGGAAGAATCGCACCCAGAAATGTCAAAATTATGGATTAATTATTTAATTTTAAAAAAAAATAAATTAAATAATTTAATCAATCAAGCAGAAAATACATTAGAAAAATTATCTTATACAAATGATATATCCAATGAAACAATATTAACAATGATTATATTATACGAAAATAAATTTATTTAAAAATTAAATAGCATATTATTTAATGAATCTTGTTTTAGATATAAACGATTTTGATATTAATAATGTATTTTTTCAAAAACCTATAACAAATACCGTAATCGATAATTCGGATTTTATACGTATACTATATTCTACTGATTTAATGATATTAAATGGAATATACATTAAAATTAAACTAAATATTAAAAATGTAGAAATGTATTATAACAAATATAAATGTATATTTAATACCAATGAAAATGATACTATTATAAATAATTTACACATTATTGAGAATCACATATTACAACGTTATAAGTGTAATAAAAATAAAAAAAATAAAATTTATGAACAACTTACAAATTGTTATGTGAAAATATTTACTGAAAATAACATTATTAGTAGTAATATGCCAAATGATTTTACTTTAAAAATATCTGGTATATGGGAAACCGATACTGAATATGGAATCACATATAAATTTAGTATTAACCATCAGTAGAAAAAAACTCTAAAATAATGTTAATAATTCCAACAAACATAATATTTGTAATGGTTAACAAATATGTGATAGATGTTATATTTGATTCTAATGCAGCAGTATAAGAATTATCCTGACTTACATTTTTAACAGAACTAGAAAAGTATTTAAAAAGTATAATAAGTTGGAATATTTGTAATATACTAGATATAAATGATGCTGTATAATAATCTCTTGTTAGATTACCACTATTTATACGTTCATAATAATTAAAGTGTAAGTATAACATCCACATTGTAATCATTAACATTAGTAGTGCTGGCATAGAACTAAATACCATTTTTGATATAAATGGTAAGAAAGATTCATCAAAACTATCACCTTTTGCTAAAGCAATTTGAACAAATAAGAGAGAAATAACGGATATAATAACTAAACTATATCCAATAATAGAAGCTGATGCTGTTCCAACATTCGAATTTTTAAGACTAGTATTTTCAAACATAATTTTTATTAATATTCCAACAAATGCAAGAAACAACATAATTGTAAAATCAAATTCATATACAGAAAAGCGTTTTTGTTCACTCATATTGTAAGTATAAAATATAATAATATTTTAAAAAATAATTACATTTTAATTACTTATATTTATTTTTTACTTAGCCACTTTTTTAACACGTCGATATTACATGTTTTATAACTATTTACACCATGTTCTTTGATAAAATCATTTAGTTTAATAAATTTAGGTTTTTTCATCTTTGATGTTTTATAGTAAACATAATCTCCATATTTTCCATTTCTAATAGAAGTTTCGCTATCAATTACACGTATTATATTACTATTTGTTTCTTTCGACTTAATTATCTTATTATAATCTTCAATTGTAATTTCATTAAACTCTTTTTCTGTGTCACCTATGCCTATGTTTTTATCATTATAATTAAAATATAAACCGTATTTTCCATTTTTTAAAAATACTGGATTTTTATCAATATAACCTATAATTCTCTGTTTTACATTATTATCTATAATATCATCAATTTTATACATTCCATTTCTTAATTTATCAAAATCTATACTATCCTTTATTTTTTTAAAGGATACATTATTGTTGTCTACACATTTAATAACCGGTCCATATTGACCAATAATATAACTATGTTTCTCGTCTATTTTAATTTCTTCTTTTGTTTCCAACAAACCATCAGATAGTTCATTTATTTGTTGTAAACATTCTTTACATAAAGTATGCCATATTTTGTTGCCCTTAGCAATATCATCTAATTTATCTTCCATATTTTTTGTGTATTCGTATTCAAATAAATCATTAAAATGATCTAATAATATTTCAATTACTAATATACCTAATGGTTCTATAACTAATTTATTATTTTCATTTCCAAATTCTCTTTCATTTTCATTTTCTATGATTTCATCATCAACTAATTCAAAATCTATACAATTAATTTTTTTTCCTTTCACGTTTGTTTTTTTAACATAATTACGTTCTTGTATTTTATCAACCAAAGATGAAAACGTAGAAGGACGACCTATTCCATTTTTTTCTAATAAATTAACTAAACGTGATTCTGTATAATGCGTTTTTAAATTTTTGATAGTAACTTTTGAGGTTATTTTTTTATATTGAACAATGCTTTTTTTCTTCAATGTTTTAAAATACGCGTACACATCACATTCTTTTTCATACCCATTTACTATTTGCCAACCAGGAAATATTACTTGTTCTGCATTGTAATCATAGAATAAATCATCTGGTGCACTAACCGAAGCTTTAATTACACTGTATTTTGCCGGAGGCATACAGCTTTCAAGTGTATTTCTTCGTATTAATTTATATACACGAACTTCATTATTTCCTAAATCTTGACTTACTGTTTCTAAATCAATATTTGTGGGTCTAATTGCTTCGTGAGCTTCTTGTGCATTTGTGTCCTTTTCATTCCGAAGAGATAATTTGTTAATATCGCCACGAACATATTTGTCTGTATATGTTTTTTCGATGTATGTGGTTATTTTTTGTATAAAATCTTCGCTATATGTAGTGCTATCTGTTCGCATATATGTGATAAATCCACCCTCATACAATACTTGACATGCTTTCATAGTTACTTTTGGAGACAATTTTAGTTCGTTACTAGAACTTTGTTGCAATGTGCTTGTTGTAAATGGAGTCGGAGCTTTCTTAAACGATTCTTTTGGATTCTTAGCGTCATATATATGTTCGTAATTTACTGTTTTTTCAAGAAACTCTTCGACTTCTTTCTCATCGTTATGGTCTTTATTTAATGAAAATGGTATATTTTTACTTGTAAAATAACCGATTGTTGAATACACTTTTGTTCCTGGTGAATTATCTATTTCTTTTTGATTTTCATAAATTAATCTAAGAGCGGGTGTTTGACAACGACCTGCACTTAGTCCAGACTTAACAGATATTTTTTTCCATAATATTGGTGAAATTTTAAAACCGATTAATATATCTAATATTTGTCTTGATTGTTGAGCATAAACTGTGTCCATATTTATAGTTTTAGGGTTTTCAACAGCTTTTTGTATTGCTTTCTTTGTAATTTCATTGAAAATAATTCGCTTTGTTGTATTTACTGGTAATTTAAATACTTTACAAATATGCCATGCTATTGCTTCTCCTTCGCGATCATCATCAGAAGCAAGGATCACCTCATTGGCGTTTTTAATTGCGGTTTTTAATTTTGAAATTTGTTGTTTTTTTTCATCCATAATATCAAATTTAGGTTTAAAATTATTTTCTATATCAATAGAATCCAATCCAGATAATTGAGTTATGTGACCATAACTAGCCATACATTTATAATTTTTCCCCAGATAACCTTCTATTTTTTTACATTTGGCTGGAGACTCAACTATTAACAATGTATAAGACATATACAATATTTCCTATACATTTATTTAATTCAATTATATTAGATATTTTTCATATATGTATCTGATGATTTCATAAAAGGAAAAGAAATATAATTATTACCTAAATACGGCTTTACAGATACATTATATCTATGATGTGCTGAATGACAATTACAACATAGTGCTAATAAATTATTTTCACCATTATCGGTTGCGTTATGATTAAGATGATGAATTTCATGAGGAACCATTCGTGAAAAACGTGTCTTACATAATCCACATTCATTGTTTTGTTTTATTAATATTTTATTGCGTAAATGCTGTTGTAATGCCGTAATATTAGTAAGAGCTATAAAAAATAAAATATATTTTGTTTTATTACTGGACATAATATATATGTTTATAAATTTTTAAATGAATTCTATAAATGAATTCTATAATTTTTTAAATTCGTCCCATGAAATATTTTTCTTACCTGAATTAACTGGTTTAGATTGTTTTTTACTTTTTTTCTTCTTATTGTTTTCTTTCATAATTGCACCATCAATATATATTTGCTTTAATAATTTACCAACCTCAAATGAACCAGTATGTTGATCAATATTTCCATCTTCTATTTTTTTTAAGATATTTAACAAATTCCAAAGAGTTTCTAAATTTATTTCATCTTTTTTAACCTTATTAAATATATCAGTATAATTATTGAATAAAAAATTACATTGAGAACTAAGCATAGCATCAAATTGCTTAGGATTTGAACTAATTAATCTAGGATATTTTTTTTTTAAATCTATCATTTTAGTTACGTCATTTCTTATTAATTCACTATGTTTTTTCTCTCTAATGTCATTAGTATAATCATTTACATCATTTTCATTAATCATTTTTTTTAATTGAAGACTTTCAGTTTGATTCATTTTATTTTTATTATATATAATTTTATTTTAAAATAAACTAATTATATATATGGTTAAAAATATTCAGAAAGGAGGAAAAGGAACTCCATTATCACCTAGTAATATGATAGACGATGTAATTAATCTAGAATCTTCTTTGACTAATAGTGCTTCTTCTAATTTTAATGGTTGTACTCCTGCAACTTGTGCGGATTATCGCGTTAATCTTAATAATAAACAAACATCTCTTAGTTTAAGTGGTGGAGGTAACGTAACAAGTGTAGAAATTGACTGTCCTAGTGTAGTTGGTCAAAATCCTATTCAGCAACACAGTACATGTGGATTATTTAAAACAGGTGCTGAGTTAAACATATTAGGTAGTAATATCGGCGGTGGAACTCGTAAACGTAAATCTAATAAGAAACGTAAATCTAATAAGAAACGTAAATCTAATAAGAAACGTAAATCTAATAAGAAACGTAAATC
>MDSW01195862.1_pt1 | contig 71758 bp, 65 predicted proteins | sample 811171 | NCBI WGS metagenome assembly MDSW01 (sample SAMN05326641, study PRJNA326480) | marine metagenome | isolation source: seawater | place: Atlantic Ocean: North West | collected 2012
GCTAGAACGCTGGATTGCCGCAAAACAGCGCTTGTCCCGAAGGGTTGGGCCGCAAATCGCGCTTAGCGGCGTTGCGAGTCTGGATCGTGGCACGCCACGATGCGGCGACTCGCGCCTTGCTAAACACGATTTGCGGTCTCCAACGCGGCGCTCGTATGAAACCTCAACAGGCCCTAGGCGTTTGCCCGGCCGGCCCTGGCGTAGTTGATCCAGATCGGCCAGTGCGAACAGAGCGAGCGAGGCTAGACCGAGCGTAAAGCCCAGATGCAGGTTCGACCACAGCGCATAGCCGAGCGCCAGCCCCGCGGCGGCTGTGAGCCAACCGATACGCCCGGCCCGCAGGCGCATCAGCCAGACCCACTGGAGGCTGATCAGTATCAGCGTCGCCAGCATCGGGCGTAGCGAGAAATTCACGCCAACCGGCAACAGCACCAAACTGCCCACGACCAGCGTGATCCAAGGCGAGACCCCGCGACGCGCGAGATACCACGCCGGTGCGGCAGCATAGAGCCCGAAGCCGAGCAGGCACAGCGCGATCACGCTCGTCGTTGCCCCGCTCATGCGATATAGCGGGGCCGCGACAGCCTCGAACAGCCACTGATAGAGCGCCCAGTCGCGCGTGGGAAACGTCCACGACAACGTGTCGTGGGTCGGCAGACCGTGGGCCCAGATCGACAGGCCGGTGTGATACAGCCAGGGCCAGTCGTTGGTGATGCCGCCGTGGCGCATGAGGCCGCAGAACCGCCAGAAGGCGGCGCCGATCACGGCCAGTGCCGCCAGGCGTGCCAGCAGGCCGATGAACCGTGTACCGCGTTGCCGAAAAGACGCGCCCACGGTAGGCGTGATCAACGCTTGGCCGCGGCCGCGTTGGCCAGGCGCGCGAACGCGGCCGGAGAAACCCGCTCGGCGCGCTCGCCGGGGGCTACGCAGCAGGCTTCGATGTCGTCGGCCGTCAGCCGGTTTTTCAGCGCGTTGCGCAAGGTCTTGCGGCGCTGGTTGAAGGCGTCGGTGATCACGCCGTCGAAAACGCGCTGATCGACGATCTCAAAGGCCGGAGGGCGGGGCACCAGCCGTACGACGGCCGATTGAACCTTCGGCGGCGGCGAGAACGCGCCCGGGCCGACATCGAACAGTGCGGCAGCCTCGGCGCGTGCGGCGATCGCCACGCTCAGGCGCCCGTAGGCCCGGCTACCGGCCGGAGCGACCATACGATCCACGACTTCTTTTTGCAGCATGAAGTGCATGTCGCGAATCGGTGCCGCGCTGGCCAGCAGCGCAAACAACAGCGGCGACGAGATGTTGTAGGGCAGGTTGCCCACAAGACGTAGCGGGCGGCCGGCCGCTTGCGCGATAGCGCCGTAGTCTATCGCCAGGGCGTCGCCAGCGATCACTTCGAGGCGGGGCTCGTTCGCGGCTCGAGCGTTGAGCGCTGCGATCAGGTCACGGTCGATCTCGATGACCCGAAGACGCTCGACCAAGGCCAGCAGCGGATCGGTCAAGGCGCCGTGGCCGGGGCCGATTTCGATGAGCGGGTCCGCCGGTTGGGGGTCGATGGCCGCCACGATACGATCGATCACGCGGCGTTCGTGCAGGAAATTCTGGCCGAAGCGTTTACGCGCCATGACGGGCCATGTCGCGGGCCACGCGGATCGCAGCTTGCATGCTGCCAGTATCCACGCCGTCGGTGGCGGCCAGCGACAGCGCGGTGCCGTGATCGACCGAGGTCCGCACGATCGGCAGGCCCAGGCTGATATTGACCGTGCGCGAAAATGCCGCGTGCTTGATGACCGGCAGGCCCTGGTCGTGATACATAGCCACGATGGCATCGGCCTGCGCGAGATGGTGCGGCGTGAACAGCGTATCCGCCGGTAGCGGGCCTTGGGCATCGATTCCCCGCTTGCAGGCCGCGGCGATAGCCGGCGCAATGACGGCATCGTCTTCATGGCCCAGATAGCCGTTCTCGCCGGCATGCGGATTCAGGCCGGCCACCAGAATCCGCGGCCGTGTGATTCCGAAGCGCTGGCGCAGCTGGGCATCGACGGTGTCAAGCACATAGGCCAGCTGTGGCTCATCGATGGCCGCAGGCACCGCAGAGAGCGGGATATGCACCGTGGCCAGCGCCACACGCATGTCACCCGTATCGGTGGCCAGCATCATTACCGGCGTCGGCGCGCCGCAGCGATCGGCCAGGTATCCGGTATGGCCGGTAAACGCGTGGCCGGCCTCGTTGATGACGGCCTTGTGGACCGGGCCGGTGACCATGCCATCGGCCTGGCCGGTTCGGCAGCGATCGACTGCGATATTCAGACAGGTCAGCACATAAGCCGCATTGGCTGGATCAAGCATGCCGGCCACGGCGGGCGCGGCCAGCGGCTGGGCATCGATCTTGAGCTGGCCGGGGCCGTTAGGCGCCGGCGGCGCGTTGTAGTCCACCGGTGTTAGATCAAGCGACAGCCCGATCGCCTCGGCCCGCTGGGCCAGCATATCGGGGTCGGCGACGGCGACCAGCTCTACGTCCTGTCGCGCCTGGGCAATGCGCACGGCCAGGTCCGGGCCGATGCCGGCGGGCTCGCCCGGGGTAATGACCAGCCGGGGTGTCACGAATCGGGCGTGGGCTGGTACCCAGGCATGCGGATATCTACGTAGGCCTCATCGCGCAGCCGGCGCAGCCAGAGATTGCCTTCTTCGGCTGCCTGCTTGCGGCCCAGCTGCTGGCGAATCTTGTTGCGCTTGGCGTTGTCGGTTTCGTCGACTTCGCGCTTGTCCTCGACCTGGACGATTTCATAACCGCTGGCCGACTGAAAGACGCGGCTGGTCTCGCCGGCCGACAGGTTTTCGATCTGGCGGCGGGTGCCCGGTTCGAGCCGGTTGAGCGGGATCCAGCCGACCAGCCCGCCCTGGTTGGCGGTCGCGCTGTCGTCGGAGTATTCGCGCGCCAGATTTTCGAAGCTGTCGCCGGCGGCGATACGTTGACGCACGGTGCGGGCCAGCTCGCGCGTGCGCTGCGCATTCCGAATTTCGTTGGGCTGAAGCACGATGTGGCGCATGTTGGCTTCAGTGACCATGACGGTTTCGCCGTCGTCGTCACTCGCCTGGCTGCCACGATCATCGATCAGCTGTAGCAGCACCATGCCATCGTCGCCGCGAAAGACATCGCTGACCTCGCCGGGCGCAAGACTCGCCAGCTCGGTGTCCACGGCATCGGACAGATCCGTACCGTTGACCCAGTCCGACTGACGCTGGCTGGCCGCCTGGCCAATGCCCGAATCATCGTCGGTGATTTGACGCGCGGCGTCGGCAAAGCTGACGTCGCCGGAGACGATATCGCGTCTCGCGCTGGACAAACGATCACGCGCCAGGCCTTCGCTGGTGCTATCGGCGCCGGCGGGCAGGGCGATCTCAATCTCGCGGAAACGATACGCCCGGTCTTTCGAATAGCGCAGCGACTGGTTCGATAGATATCGATCGACGTCGGCGTCGCTGATCGCCACCTGGCCCATGACCTCTTTCTGGCGGACCTTGGAGATCTCGATTTCTTCGCGGATCCGATTGCGCAACGAACTCATGCTCATGCCCGAGGCCGTCACCGCCTGCTGGAACTGCGCCGGGTCCATGTTGTTGCGACGGGCCATCCGGGCCACGCCCTGTTGCAGTTCAGCCGGCGTGACTTCGATCTTGTCTTTCTCGGCGCGCTGGACCTGGAGCTGGCGCAGGATAAGCTGATCGAGCACCTTCGAGCGCAGGGTGTCACTGACGGCGGCCGGGTTTCCCTGGGCGCCGCGCTGGCGCATCAGTTCACCGACCGCGGCGTCCAGCTCGCTTTCGAGAATCACGTCCTCGTTCACTACCGCCACGATCTGATCGATGGTCTGGGCCGGGCCGCCGCCCTGGCGCTGGCCCAGTGAAAAGCTGCCCGTGTCACCCTGGGCGCCGCTGCCGGCCATGCCACCACTCAGGGAGCCCAGCCCCTGAGCATGCACGCCTCCAGCACTTGCGAGCAGACAGAGGAGCGCGAACAGGGCCGGCGAAAAGCGGGTCATTGCGCACTTCATGGTGCCGAGATCGTATCAAAGCTGTTGTAAGAGTCGTTCTGCATCGTGGGACTGAATACGTTGGAGTCCACGAAGCTCGCCACGCTATTGCCGAACTGGCCCAGCCCGCGAAGGACAAACTGCACCATGACGGCGGTGTCCTGGTTGCCGTTGTCGTCGGCCACGAATCGTCGCACCGCGCCGCGTACGGCATAGCAGCAGGACGGTCGATATTCCACGCCGGCCAGGGTTTCGACGTTCTGGCTACCTTCCAGCGAGTAGTTCCAGCGGCCGATCAGATTCACGCGTCGCGTGATCGGCGCGCGAGCGCCCACCGCGATCTGGGACAGCGTTTCGAACTGCCCCGGAATGAGATTGGTCGTGGTGTCGCGGTTGTCGCCGAACACGTTGCGCGCCGGCCGATAATCGCGATAGTAGCGATAGCCCAGGTCGAGCTGATAGCCGTCGCGTTCGCCGATCGTGGTCGAGGCCAGCGCGCGGTCGATCTGGCTGTCCTCGGGGTTGTATTGCACCACGCCGCGGGCCGAGAAGGCTTCGATCGGCGAGAACATGCCGCTGGCGACGTAGTCAGAGCCGTCGTCGCCGTAGCCGGTGGTGCCGGCGTTGGGCAGGTCCACTCGTTGGTCCCGAAAGCTCGTGATGCGCCCGACGGCTGCTTCACCCACCGTGCGGCCGGTGTTCGGCGAGATGATGCGCGACGACACACCGAGCGTGAGCTGGTTGGCATCGGTGACGCGGTCCAGGCCGGTAAAACGGTTTTGCGAGTAGAGCTGATCGTAGTTCAGCGTGGCCGTGCCAGAGTCGAAGATCGGGATATTCGATTGGTCCTCGTAGCCGACCAGCAGGTACTGCATGCGCGGCGTTAGCGTCTGGATCCAGCCGTTGTTGAAACTGCGCGACAGCCGCAGACCGGCGCCGGCTTCGAACGACGGGATCGTGCGGTTGACGGTGTCGTCGGTCGGCGTGACGAAACCGCGGGCGTCGTTCAGATCGCGCAGGTCGTAGTGGGTGATGCGATAGGCGGCTTCGCTATTCAAGAAATAACCGCCGGTATCGTGGGTCCACTGGATCTTGGGCCGGGCGTCGGTGCGATACGCGTTGACGCTGTCGTCGCGGCGGAAGTTCACGAACTCGCCGTCCAGGCCGACCTGGAAGGGCGCTGTGGGCGTGAGCATCTCGACGCGGGCCTCGGGGACCCGGCGATACGGATTGTCTTCGAAGCGCCCGCCCAGACCGTTGAAGTCGTCGTTGAGCGTCTGGAAGTCCTGGGCCAGCAGCGTGAAGCGCATGCCCGGCTGCACCGCTTCGAGCGCCACGCTGCGCTCGAGGTTGGTGGTCGAGGTATTGGCCAGGTTGTTGGACAGGTCGTCGAAGTAGTCGTCGTCGCTGACGCGCGAGAACGTGGCCGCGATGCCGACGTTTTCGGACAGCTGGCCCAGATGCTCGTAGTGCAAAAGGTCCCGCTCTTCGCCGTATTCGGCGTCGTAGGGCAGGATCTGACCGTTAAGCTGGCCGACGTGATGCTCGTACAGATAGCGAAACTGCCCGCCCAGCTGCAGCCCGCGCTTGCTCATGACGCGCGGCACGATAGTGGCATCGTAGTTGTCGGCCAGGTTGATGTAATACGGCGTGGCCAGCTCGAAGCCCGAGTTGCCCGAGCCGCCGATCACCGGCGCCAGAAAACCGGTATGACGCTGATCGTCGATCGGAAAGTTCAGATACGGCGTATAGAACACCGGCACGTCATAGATCTTGAGCGTGGCATCGCGCGCCACGCCGCGGCCGCTGGCGCGGTCCAGGTCAATCCGACGGGCTGAAAGCAGCCACGCCTTGGTCGGCCCCGGGCAGGTGCTGTAATCGGCGCCGTTGAGCTGATAGCTGTTATTGCCGGCCGAGCTCACCTGATTAGCCTTGCCGCGAGCGCCGTTGGTCAGCACCGAGTAGTCGACGTTTTCGAACTCGCCCGTGTGCGCTCTCGTGTTGACGTTGCCGTTGTCAGCGGTCAGATACAGCCCGTCGCGCAGGTACTTGAGGCCGCCGCGGGCTTCGGTCTGGGTGGTCGCGCGGTTATAGCGCACGAACGGCGCTTCTAGCGTCTGACCGTCGCGCTCGAGATGGACGTTGCCGCGGGCGGTGGCGACCTGATCGGCCAGTTCGGCCGAATCGGCCACGAGGCTGGACGTATCGGCATCGTCAGGCAGCACGAGCGGCGGCGGGGCCACCGGGCAGCCGCGATAGGTCGCGATATCAGCGGCGCTCGTCTCGGCGCCCAATGCCGATGTGGCCGGCAAAAGGCCCAGCAGCACAAGGCCGAGGCGCGGCATGCCGCGTCGGGTTTCTATTGATCTTTGTCTTTTCACGGCAGGCGTTTATCCCCTTGGCGCGATACGATGCGCGCATGCGGCGCATCGAACTCGCGTTGTCGGCCGCACCCTAGCGGGCGCCGAGCCGGCCCTTCCAGGCCGTGATTATGGGCCCCGGCCCCTGGCCCCCGCAACGAAACGAACTCGCCAAACGTCTATGCTCGCATCTGCCGATCACCGTCTAAGTCTTTGCAAACGTTGGGCCGAGGCGCAACTGGGCGGCGAGCTCGCGTGGGCCGATGTATCGGTCGATGCCAGCACGCGGCGCTATTTTCGCACCTGGCGCGCTGATGACGCGGCCCGTCGCTGGATCGTGGTGGATGCGCCGCCGGACAGCCAGGACAGCCAAGCGTTCGTGGATATCGCTGCGCTTTTCCAAGCCGCCGGGCTGCATGTGCCCCGCGTGCGGGCAGCCGATATCGAGCGCGGCCTGTTGCTGCTCTCAGATCTGGGCGATATCCGCTACATCGACCGCCTGCACCCCGACAACGCCGACGCCTTGTTTTCTGTGGCCATCGACGCGCTCGTCGATTGGCAGGCCGCCAGCCGGCCCGGCGTGTTGCCGGCCTACGACCGGGCCACGCTCTGGCGCGAAATTCGGCTGTTCGATCAGTGGTATCTGCCGCATGTGCTGGGTGAGACGCCGGACGCGGACCAGATACAGGCGCTGACCCGGGCATATACGTTCATCATCGATCGCATGAGCGCACAGGCCCCGGTGTTCGTGCATCGCGACTACATGCCGCGCAACCTGATGGTCTGCGAGCCGCTGCCGGGCATTCTGGATTTTCAGGACGCGCGCTACGGGCCGGCCAGCTACGACGTGGCCAGCCTGTTCATGGATGCCTTCATCAGTTGGCCGGCTGAGCGGGTCGCCGGCTGGCAGCACGATTATTGGCAGGCCGCGCATGCCCGCGGTATTCCGGTGGCCGCCGATTGGCCAACCTTTCAGACCGACGTCGCACTCTCCGGTGCCCAGCGACATTTGAAAATCATGGGGCTATTCGTGCGCCTGGCCTATCAACAGGGCAAGCACGCCTATGCAGCTGATCTGGGCCGTTTTGCCGGCTATCTGGCGCCCGTGGTCAACGCCCACGCCGCACTCGCCCCGCTTCGCGCGCCGATTGCCGCCGCGCTGGCCCACCACGAAACGCGGCCATGAAGGCCATGATTCTGGCCGCCGGACGCGGCTCGCGGCTGCGCCCCATCACCGATCGCGTGCCCAAGCCGCTGGTTGAGATCGCCGGCGTGCCGTTGATCGGCCACCATCTGACGCGCCTGGCCGCTGCCGGCGTGCATGACATCGTGATCAACGTGGCCTACCGGGCCGACCAGATCCGGGCTGCCCTCGGCGACGGCGCGCGCTACGGCGTGGCCATCGAATATAGTGACGAAATCCCCGGCGCGCTGGATACCGGCGGGGGTATCGCGCAGGCCGCCGGCCTGCTGGGTAGCGCCGATTTCTTGCTGATCAACGCCGACGTCTGGACCGATTTCGATATAACTCGCTTGATGGTGGCGCCAGCGGGCTCGGCCGCGGATCTCACCCTGACGATGATCGACAACCCGGCCCATCATCCACAGGGCGATTTCGCGCTCGATGCCAACGGGCGGCTGGCACGGCGCGGAACGCGCTTGACCTATGCCGGCATCGCGCGCCTGTCGCCGAGTCTGGTCGCCGGGCGGGCCGGCCAGCGCTTCGGCCTGGCGGAGGTGATCCGCCAGGCGATCGACGCCGAACGCGCCGCCGGGCTCTATCACGCGGGGCGATGGCTGGACGTGGGGCGCGCCCGCACCCTGGCACAGGCCCGCCAGATCGCGGGCTGAGCGCACGGCCGGGCGCGCTGTGCGGGCCCGGCGTGTTTGCGACGCCCGGCGAGTGCGCTGCTAGACTCCGGCGTCTTACGGATCGTCAGATGACTCGTCTGACGATCGACGTGTTGTCCTTGCTGTCCGCATTCCACGGCCAGCGACTTCCGGGAGAGGGTCATGTCGCCTGCTCGAAACACGAGCTTTTCATGGGGGTTGATCGTCGGCCGACTCAGCGTGCTGCTTGCGGCGGCGCTGGTCGTGGCCGGCTGTGCCAGCACGTCGGGTAGCGCGGCCCGACCGGCCGTGCCCGATCAAAGCGCGCTCGAGCCGGCGACCAGCGCACTGGACAAGGCCGTACGAGCCAACGCCGAAGATTTCGCGCCCAGAGCCGTCGACAGCGCGCGCCGCCGGATCACGCTGGCGCGCGATATTCTGTTCGCCGCTGCGCGTGCCGATCGAGACCTGAAACCGGACGAACGCAAACGTGTAGACGTGCTGGTCGCCCAGGCGCGCCTGGACGCGCGCGAAGCGCTGGTCGAAACACAGGCCAAGGCGGTCGACAAACAGCTCGGCCAGCTCCAGCAACAAGACGTCGACGCGTCTGACGGCCCGGCCGACAACAACGAGCTGGGCTACGGCGATGACATGGGCGCCGGTGGCACCGGGCTGTCCAATACAGCACCGATCGGGGGATAAATATGCGAACGCAATGGATGATCGGGGGCGTGCTGTCCGCCACGTTGGTATTGCCGGGGTGTGCGCTGTTCGGCGACGACGTACCCAACGCGCCGCGCCTGGAAGGCCATGCAGCACAGGTCGAAGCCTGGCGAGATGCGATCCGACGTGATCCCAATGGCGGAGCGCCGACGTTCGTGCCGCTGCGCGACGCCGAGCGCGCGGTCGCCGACGCCAAGGCCCAGTCGCGCGTCAACGAATACGACGCCGAAGCGTTATCCAAAGCCGAGACTGCGCTGAGCGACGCTCAGGCTGCCTGGGACAAGATCGCCGACAAGGACAATCGATCCGCCGACGCGCTGGCGGCAGTCGCCGATGGCGCCCATGACGCCGAACGCTACGCCCAGATCGCCCAGTACACGGCCCAGCGCGAGATTGGCTTGGATGATCTCAACGCGCTACAGGCCTCGCAGGGCCCGACGATGGCCGGCGCGGGCAGCGGCGGCAGTAATGTCGGCCAGCTCAGTGACCAAGAGCTCATCAACAAGCGCGTGGTGCCCACGCTGCTCGGGAGCCTGCAGTTCCAGCGGGGCTCGGCGCGTCTGACCGAGGCATCGCGGCCCGTACTCAAGCGCCTGGTCGAGCTACTGGGGAATCATCCCGACCTCGGCGTGGCGATCTTCGGTTTCACCGATAACGCCGAGCCGGCCGACCAGCGTCTACAAGCGTTCATCAACGCCAACCAGCAGCTGGCCGAGCAGAATCTGTCGCACGTGCAGCAGGTGGCGGCTTATCGCCAGGGCCTCACTGATGCACGAGCGCGCGACGTGGCCCAGCTTCTGGTGCAGGCCGGCGTGGACCCGGATCGTATCGGGGCGCGCGGCATGCGTAACCAGCATCCGATCGCCAGCAACGACACACCGGCCGGGCGACGCCAGAACGAGCGCGCTGAGGTCATCATGGTGCCGCAGCAGGCGATCCGCGCAGGCCGTGGCCAACCCGGACAGGGATAGTCAGCGCCAATGGCCTGCAAAAAAGCCGCCTTCGAGGGCGGCTTTTTATGGTCGGCGTTGCGCGACGGCGACAACGCCGAGCCCTTGCCCGAGCCTAGGGCGTGTCGTCATAAGATAAGGCGGCGCATCGGCGGCCAAGCCGCGGCAAGACAAGGCATCGCGAGCGTGGCGTGGTCGTTCCACGTAAGCGAGCGATAACGCCGGATTGCCGGGGTTTGGCCGCCGACCCTGACGGGTTGCCCGCGCCGGACGCGCCATGCGGCGTTGCGGGCCTTGACCGTGGCTCGCCACGCTCGGCGGCCCGCGCCTTGCCTGACACGCCCGGCGCGAGCAATGCGACGTCATATCTTATGACGACACGCCCTAATGAATCGAGCGCACAATCCCTACGGCGAGTCCTTCCAGCACCAGCTCGTCCTGAGTCGGGTCGATCTGAATATCGGCGTAGTCCGGATTTTCCGCACGTAGCCGAACATCACCCGTTTCGCTCTGGATGAAGCGTTTGACGGTGACTTCGTCACCGATACGAAACACGCCGATCTGGCCCTGGCGGATATCGTCGGCCGATTTCACGCCCAACAGATCGCCGTCGAGGATCCCGATGCCGGTCATGCTGTCGCCGCGAACGGTCAGCAGATAATCGGCCGGACTGGTAAAGACGTCGTCGGCGATTCGTACGCGGCGCTCGATATGCTCGATGGCCAGAATCGGCTCGCCGGCGGCTACTCGGCCGACTACCGGCAAGCCGGCATCGGCCTCGTCGTTAGCCGCGCGCTCGCCAACATCGTCATCTGCGCCCACGAGGCGAATACCGCGGCTGCGGCGCGACCCCAGCTCAATGGCGCCCTTGCGCGCCAGCGTGCGCAGGTGAGCCTGGGCCGCGTTGGCCGAGGCAAACCCCAGAGCACGGGCGATTTCGGCCCGCGTGGGCGGGGCGCCGGTGGCGGCCAACGTGTCGCGAATATAGTCGTAGACACGTTGTTGCTTTGGAGTGAGCTTTTGCATGCTGTAAATATATCCAGTTACAGCGCATGCGTAAAGCATAGGCGACCGGCGTGACCGGCCCCGCTGCATCGACTCAAACCCGGCCGATTTATCAGTCGGCGTCCTTATCGCGCCCGATCATCGCGTAGGCCGGGTGGTTATGGATGGATGAGAAGTCGGCTGATTCAGCGACGTCAGAGCAGGGTTCCCGCGACGTTGTCGCGGGATGCGCTCGCTGATGTCCGCCGAACTTTGAATCGAACGAAGCCCGATCAGTCGGCATCCTTGTCGCGCTCGATCATCGCGTAGGCCGAGTGGTTATGGATGGATTCAAAGTTTTCCGAGGTCACTCGATAACTACGGAAACGCTCGTCGGCATTCAGCCGGGTGGCGATATCGCGGACGACATCCTCGACGAACTTCGGATTTTCGTAGGCGCGTTCGGTCACGGCTTTCTCATCGATGCGCTTGAGCACGCCGTAGAGCTCGCACGAGCCGCATTCCTCGGCGATATCGATAAGTTCCTCGGCCCAGAAGAACGCATCCGCCGCCACGCGGATAGTGATCAGCGAGCGCTGGTTGTGGGCGCCGTAGTCGGAAATATCCTTGGAGCAGGGGCACAGCGTGGTGACCGGGATCTGGACCTCGACCTGGAGCTTGGACACGCCGTCCACGCGATCGCCGATAAAGCCGACCTCGTAGTCCATGACGCCTTTTTCCCCGGTAACCGGCGCGTATTTGTCCACGAAATAGGGGAAGAACATTTCGATATGGCCGTTATTGGCCTCGAGCCGCTCGGCCATTTCCTCGAGCATGAGCTTGAAGGAGTCTGGCGTGATCTGTTGCTCGTGAGCGTTCAAGATCTCCACGAAGCGCGACATGTGGGTGCCCTTGAACTCGTGGGGCAGGTTCACGGTCATGGAGAAGGTCGCCACCGTGGACTGGTGGCCGCCCACGCGCTGGGCGATCGATACCGGATGACGGATATCGCAGATGCCGACCTTGTCGATAGCCAGGCGCCGCGGATCAGCGCGGCCCTGAACGTCTTCGATAGATGAGGCCGACGCGTTGTTCGATGTGCTGTTCATGAAAGCGTGCAATCGCCGAATGAATCGGAAAAGCCGGCGCGGCCGTCGCGCCGACGACAGGGGCGCAACAATAGCGCCTGAGGGCGAAAAAACAAGCCTCTCTAGCCCGGCGGCCACTCGAAGGCGCGCCCGGCCAGTACGTGCAGATGCATATGAAAGACCGACTGGCCGGCCTTCTCGCCGTTGTTCATGGCCAGTCTGAAGGCATCGCCATAGCCTTCGTCGGCAGCCACTTTGGCGGCCGTAAGCATCATATGGCCCAATACGTCGCGGTCATCCTCGCCGGCCCGGGCCAGCATTTCGATCGGCTTTTTGGGAATGACGAGCACGTGCAGGGGCGCCTGCGGGGCAATGTCGCGAAACGCCAGCACCGTGTCGTCTTCGTAGACGATATCGGCCTCGATTTCGCGATTGATGATCTTTGTGAATAAGGTGTCACTCATGGCTGTCACTCTCGCGCGGTGAAAGACCGTATTCTGTCAGACAGGATCCGGTGCTCGCTCAAGCTCACGGATCCGCACAGGCCCGACAAGGAGAACAACAATGAATTATCTGGTGACCGGCGCGACCGGCTTTCTGGGCCGACGTTTGGTGGCCAAGCTGCTGGACCGGGCCAACAGCACCGTATACGTGCTGATCCGCCGGGCAAGCGCGGACAAGATGGACGAGCTGCGTGATCGCCTGGGCGCCGATGAGTCACGCCTGGTGCCGGTCTGGGGCGATATCACCAAGGACGGCGTGATCGACGACGCGGCCCGCGAGCGGCTGGCCGGCCAGATCGATCATGTCTTCCACCTGGCCGCGGTTTACGACATGAACATGTCGGATGCCACCGCGGACAGCGTCAACGTGAAAGGCACGGCCAACGTGCTGGCGCTGGCCGGGGCCCTTGCCAACGACAATAAGACCAAGCCGCGTTTTCATCATATGTCCAGCGTGGCGGTGGCCGGTGCCGATCACGTGGGCCGTTTCTCCGACGAGATGTTCGATGTCGGCCAGCGGCTGGGCCACCCGTATTACCGCACCAAGTTTCAGGCCGAGGCGGTGGTGCGCGAGCATGCCCGGGTGCCGTGGCGGGTCTATCGCCCCGGTATGGTCGTAGGCGACTCGCAAACCGGCGAGATCGACAAGATCGACGGGCCGTATTATTTCTTCCCGGCCATCAAGGCGCTGCGCGACCGGCTGCCCAAGTGGTTGCCGCTGCTGGGCATCGAGGGCGGGCAGATGCCCATTGCTCCGGTAGATTACGTGATTGACGCCACGGTGCATATCGCCCACAAGCGCAGCGGCGATTCCAAGGCCTATCTGCTGATTCAGGAGAATCCGCCCACCGCCGGCGAGATGACCAAGATTTTCGTGCGGGCCGCACACGGCCCGGATGTGATCCATAACCTGCCCAGCCAGCAGTTCTCGGGGGCGCTGGAAACCCAGGTCAAGCAGATCGGTGCGAACCTGCCGGCGGCCGGATGGCTGGCCAAGCAGGTGTCGGAGCGTCTGGGGATTCCGCTATCGATTCTGGGTTATATCAATAACCGGGCGGTCTTCGACGACGTGAACACGCGCGAGGCGCTAAAGAACAGCTCTATTCGCTGCCCGGCGCTGTCCGACTATGCCGAAACGCTGTGGCGCTTCTGGGAAATGCATCTGGACTGTGATGTAGAAGTCTCAGCATCGCTGGTGCGTCGGGCCTCAGGGCGTGTGATCGTGATCACGGGCGGTTCCAGCGGCATTGGCTTTGCCACAGCCAAAAAGCTGGCCGCCGCCGGGGCCACCGTCTGCCTGGTGGCACGCAATCCGGACAAGCTCGAGGAGGCCCGCTCGATCATCGCCAACATCGGCACGGCCTATGCCTACTCCTGTGATCTGTCGGATCTGGCGGCTATCGACGCCTGTACCGATGCCATCCTGGCCGAGCATCATCACGTGGATATTCTGGTCAACAACGCCGGGCATTCGATCCGGCGCTCGGTGTTCGAGTCGCTGGATCGTTTCCACGACTACGAGCGCACCATGCAGCTGAACTACTTTGGCGCGCTGCGCATGATCTTCAATCTGTTGCCCACCATGGCCAAGCGCCGTACCGGGCATATCCTGAACGTGTCCTCGATCGGGGTGCTGACCAACGCGCCGCGTTTCTCGGCCTATGTGGCCTCCAAGGCTGCGCTGGATGCGTTTTCGCGCTGCCTGTCCCCGGAGGTAGCCTCCCGCAATATCGATCTCACCGCGATCTATATGCCGCTGGTGCGCACGCCCATGATCGCGCCCACCAAGCTCTACGACTACGTGCCGGCGCTGACGCCCGAGCAGGCCGCGGACATGATCGCCAACGCCATCATCGACCGGCCCAAGCGCGTGGCCTCGCCGCTGGGCACCTTCGGTCAGGTCAGCTATGCCATGTGGCCCCGGGTCAACGACTTCGTGTTGCACAAGGCCTTTCACATGTTTCCGTCGTCGAAGGCGTCGCGCGGCAAATCGGGCCCGGCCGAGAACAGCGAAAAGCTCAACGTGCCGGCCCGGCTGCTGGCCGCGATCCTGCCCGGGCCTTACTGGTAGAGCGCAGGGCATAAAAAACGCCGACGGCCCATGCGGGTGCGGTCGGCGTTTCAAACGGGCAACCTGTGGCTGGCCCGGGCTTTGGGGCCGATTATTCGGCGCTGGTATCGCCCAGCCCGCGGCGCTCGGCCACGGCGGCGGCCAAGTCACCCAGCAGTTTGTCGGTATCGTCCCAGCCCAGGCAGGCATCGGTGATCGATACGCCGTATTCGGGCGTCATGCCCGGCACGAGCTTTTGATTGCCTTCCTTGAGGTGGGATTCGATCATGACGCCGAAGATCGCCTGCGAGCCGGCCGCGATCTGACCGCCGACGTCATCGCCGACTTCCAGCTGTTTCTTGTGCTGCTTGCGGCTGTTGGCATGCGAGAAGTCGATCATCACCACGCCCGGCAGATCGGCCTGGCCGAGCTGGGCGATGGCGCCGGCAACCGCGTCGGCGTCATAGTTGGGGCCGTTAGCCCCGCCGCGCAGGATCACGTGCGAGTCGGCGTTGCCGGCGGTCTGGAAGATCGCCGACTGGCCTTCCTTGGTCAGCGACAGGAAGTGATGGGAGTGGCGTGCGGCGCCCACGGCGTCCACGGCGATCTTGATCGAGCCGCCGGTGCCGTTCTTGAAGCCCACGGGACACGACAGGCCCGAGGCCAGCTCGCGATGGCCCTGGGACTCGGTGGTACGGGCGCCGATCGCGCCCCAGGCCACCAGATCGGCCAGATACTGCGGCGTGATCAGATCCAGAAACTCCACGCCGGCCGGCATGCCGCGATCGGCCAGATCGGAGAGCAGTTTGCGGGCCTGACGGATGCCCTTGTTGATCTGGAACGAGTCGTCCAGATCCGGATCGTTGATCAGGCCTTTCCAGCCGACGGTGGTTCGCGGCTTTTCAAAATAGACCCGCATGACGATGATCAGATCGCGGGCATAGCGCTCGCGCAGCTCGGCCAGGCGCTCGGCGTATTCCAGCGCGGCGTCTACGTCGTGGATCGAGCAGGGGCCCACGACCACGACCAGTCGATCGTCGTCGCCCGACAACACGTTCTGAATCGCCCCGCGCGTCTCGTAGACCGTGTGCGAGGCCGCGTCGCTGACGGGCAACTCGGTCAGCAGCGTCTCCGGCGAGACCAGCTCCTGGATACCTTGGATGCGCAAGTTGTCGGTTTCGTGTTTCATGGGATGCAATCCCTTGCGGTGCGGGCAAAACGGCGGGTTGAAGTCTAGCAGACGTTTTCCGGGCTCCGCCCTGGGGCGTGTCGTCATAAGATAAGGCGGCGCATCGGCGGTCAAGCCGCGGCAAGACAAGGCATCGCGAGCGTCGCGTGGTCATGCCACGTACGCGAGCCCTTAAATTAACTATGGCGCAGGATTGCCGCGGCTTGGCCGCCGACCCATCGACATATTTTGGGGGTTGCCCGCGCCGGACGCGCCATGCGGCGTTACGGCTCTTGAGCGTGGCTGGCCACGCTCGGCGGCCCGCGCCTTGCCTGACACGCCCGGCGCGAGCAATGCGACGTCATATCTCATGACGACACGCCCTTGGGCCTGTAGCGGTTTCATGCGAGCGTGCTCATCGAGAGTGCGCGTGTGTTCTGCAAGGCGCGGTTTCGCATGAGGCCGTAACAGACCCGAAACCATCGGTAGATCCTATGACTGTTATCCGTATCGCTCTGGCCGGTGTCTTGCTGGGGCTGGTGGCCACGTTTTTGCTGACCGAGCCGGGGCAATGGATCGGCGGCGTATGCGCCGAGCACGGCCTGGCGAGTCTGGCCTGCCTGGCCGATCAACGCGCGCAGATGGCGGGCTGGGTCAACACCCATTTCGCCACCGCCGCGCTGGTCTATTTCGGCGCCTACGTGGCGATTACCGCGGCCTCAATTCCGGGCGCCGCGGTGATGACACTGGCCGGCGGGGCATTGTTCGGCCTGGGGGGCGGTACGCTGCTGGTCTCGTTTGCCTCGGCGATCGGGGCGAGTCTGGCTTTCATCTCGGCGCGATTTATTCTGCGCGACTGGGTCAAAAAGCGGTTTTCCAAGCGCCTGGAGGCCCTGGATCGCGGCATCGAGCGTGACGGCGCGTTCTATCTGTTCGCGCTACGTCTGGTGCCGGTGTTTCCGTTTTTCGTCATCAATCTGGCAATGGGCCTCACGGGCATGCGTCTGTCGGTGTTCTATGGGGTCAGCCAGCTCGGCATGCTGGCCGGCACGCTCGTGTACGTGAACGCCGGCACCCAGCTGTCCCAGGTACGGGATATGTCGGGCATCGTATCGCCCAGTCTGATCGCCTCGTTTGTGTTGCTGGGCGTCTTTCCGCTGCTCGCCCGGCTGGCCATGAACGGCGTGAGGCGCCGGCGGGCGCTGGCCGGCTATCAGAAGCCGGCCCATTTCGATCGCAACCTGATCGTCATCGGGGCCGGTTCGGCCGGGCTGGTGGCGGCCCTCATTGCGGCGACGGTCAAGGCGCGCGTGACGCTGATCGAGAAAAACGCTATGGGCGGCGACTGCCTGAATACCGGCTGCGTGCCCTCCAAGGCCCTGCTGCGAAGCGCCCGGGCGGCCCATGACATGCGCCATGCCGATCGCTACGGTCTAGAGCCGGTCGAGCCGAGCTTTGATTTTCGCGCCGTCATGGCTCGCGTGCGCGACATCATCGCCACGATTGCCCCGCATGACTCGGTCGAGCGTTACCAAAAGATGGGTGTCGATGTGCGCACCGATAGCGCCCGGCTCATCGACCCCTGGACGGTAGAACTCGGCGACGGCAGCCGGCTGACCGCGCGCGCGATCGTGCTGGCCACCGGTGCGGTGCCGGTCATTCCGGATATTGAGGGGCCGGCCGAGGCCGAACCGCTGACCTCGGATACCCTGTGGTCGCTGGAGCGCGTGCCCGAACGGCTGGCCGTGATCGGCGCCGGCGCCATCGGCTGTGAAATGGCCCAGGCGTTCTCGCGCCTGGGGGCCAGCGTCACGTTGGTCGAGCAGGCGTCGCATATTCTGCCCGTCGAGGACGCTGATATCGCCCAGCGTCTGGCGGACGTGCTTGTGGACGAAGGCGTTGCCATCCGCACCGACACTGCGCTGACGTCGGTCAGACGGCAAGACGACGGCTGGGCGCTGACTTTAAGCGCCGGTGAGCCGGTCATCGTCGATCGTATCCTGATGGCCGTGGGGCGGGCGCCGCGTACCGAGGGCCTTGGGCTGGAGGCGCTGGGCATCGTGCGCGACGGCCAGATCGCGGTGGACGACACTCTGGCCACGGCCGTACCTACGGTCTATGCCTGTGGCGATGCGATCGGCGGGTATCAGCTGACCCACGCGGCCTCGCACGAGGCCTGGCATGCGACCGTCAATGCCTTGTTCGGCGCGTTCAAGCGCTTTGCCGTGGACTATGCCACGCTGCCCTGGTCAAGCTACACCGAGCCCAATGTGGCGCACGTCGGCCACAACGAAACCTCGGCTCGAAAAGCCGGCATCGACTACGACATAACGACGTACGAGCTGGCCGAACACGACCGCGCGCTGGCCGAGTCGGCCACCGCAGGCGTGGTCAAGATCCTGACCGTGCCAGGCAAGGACCGTATCCTGGGTGTCTCTCTCGTGGGCGAGGCTGCCGGGGAGTGGATCTCGGAGATGGTGCTGGCCATGAAGCAGGGCATTGGCCTAAATAAGCTGCTGGCCACCATTCACAGCTATCCTACGCTGGCCGAGGCCAACAAGTTCGCGGCCAGCAACTGGAAAAAAGCCCATGCGCCGGACTGGGTATTTCCCTGGCTGGCCCGCTTTCATGCCTGGCGGCGCTGAAACCCGCCGCTGTTTTCAGATAACCAACGGATCACCCTATGCCAAGCGAACGCCGACTCGGGCTCGTCCTGCTGTTCATCCGCCTGACGATCTTTCTCGTGATGGCGGTCTGGACGGTCGACAAGTTCATCAACCCCAGCCACGCCGCGCATGTGTTCGATGCCTACTACGGCCTGGGCGAGGTCGGCCACGTGCTTGTCCTGTTGGTGGGCGGTATCGAATCGCTCATCCTGCTGGCGTTTGTGGCCGGCTTGTTCAAGACCTGGACCTACGGGTTCGTGGTCGTCGTCCACGGTGTATCGACGCTGGCCGCTTGGGCCCAATACCTCGACCCCTTTGCCGGTCCCAATCTGTTGTTCTTCGCCGCCTGGCCGATGTGGGCCGCGGCGATTGCGCTGTTCGTACTGCGCGACTATGACCGTTACACGCTGAACTGACGCGCTGTTGTGATTATCGCGCTGAGCCTCGTCGCCCTGGCCACGGCCGTGATATCGGCTATGGCCGGCATGGGCGGCGGCATGATTCTGATCGGCGTGCTGTTTGCCGTAGGCCTGGCGCCGGCGATGGCCTTGCCGCTGCACGCCGGAGTTCAGCTGGCCTCCAACGGCTCGCGTTGTGTCGCCTATCGCCACGACATCAAATGGTCGGCGCTGGGGCTGTTTCTCCTCGGCGCGATTCCGGTGCCCTTTATCGTTGCTCCGCTGGTTGCGGCAGCCGATCCGGACCTGTTGCGGCTCGTCATGGCGATCTTCATCGCCCTAGGCGTCTGGCCGGCCTGGGCCCAGTGGCTGCGTATGGACGGGCGGGGCGGCCTGCTCGTGGCGGGTGCAATCGCCGGAATCATGGGCCCGCTGGTCGGCGGAATCGGGGTGCTCGTGGCGCCGTTTTTCTTGGCGCGCGACTGGCGACGCGAGAACGTGATCGCCACGATGGCCGTGGGCCAGGCCTGCGGCCATGCGGCCAAGATCGTCGCGTTTTCGTTGGCCGGTTACAGCGTTTTGGCGCGCTGGGATCTGCTAGTTCCCATGGTTCTGGTCTCGATTGCCGGCACGCTCATCGGCCGCCGCCTCAACGATTACGTGCCCGAGCGCGTGTTTCGTATCGTGGTGCGCGTGATCCTGATCGCGCTGGCGCTCAAGCTCGGCTTCGACGGCTTTCGCGGATGGCTGGCATAAAAAAGCCGGCACGAAGCCGGCTTTTTCTGCGTAACTGCCGTCCCCGCTAGCGACGTGCCACCGCGCGGTAGATCGCCAGCAGGACGATCGCGCCGAGAATCGCGACCAGGAAACTGCCGATGTTAAAGCCGGAGACGCCCCCGAACCCCAGGATGCCGCCAATGAAACCGCCCACCACGGCACCCACGATGCCGATAAGGATGGTCACGATGATGCCACCCGGGTCTTCACCCGGCATGATCAGCTTGGCGATGGCACCGGCGATGAGGCCGAAGATGATCCACGCAATAATTCCCATAGCGTTGTACTCCTGAGCAGATTGTTGTTGCTTGTAACAACAGAATGCGCCCGGCGGATGGCACTGACAAGACAAGCCGCGCGGAAACGTTCATCAACCACTCAGTTTCGGCGATAACGGGCCTTCGCTCGCCGGCCCTTGGCCGCCAGGGCCGGGCGCAGCCAACGCGGTATGGCCGGAAAAAGCGCGCCGATAGTGGTCATCACGCGCGTGGACGCCGGGCGGGTGCGCTCGGTCTTGCCGTCGATGATGCAGGCCAGGATATCGTCGGCGATCTGCTCTGGCGTGCTCATGGGCTGGGAAAAGGTCAGATCGGTGACCGCATCGATATCCGACAGGATGAAATCGGTAGCGATCGGCCCTGGCGAGACCACGGATATCGACACGGGCCGGTCAGCAAATTCCTCGGCCAGGGCATAGGTCAGCGCCCGCAGCCCGTGCTTGCTGGCCGAGTAGGTTGCACTGCCGGGCACGGGCATGCGCCCGGCCACCGAGCCCACGTTGATGATCGTGCCCGCGCCGCCGGCCTCGAGATGCGGCAGAGCCAGACGCGAGAGCACCACGGGCGCGCGCAGGTTGACGTCGATCATCGTGGCCAGGGCGTCGGCCTCTTGATCGGCGAAATCGCCGCGATGATGGGCGCCGGCGTTGTTGATCAGAATATCCAGGCCGCCCAGCGCGCTCTGTGCCTGCTCGATCAAGGCGGCCGGGGCCTCGGGCTGGCTCAGGTCGGTCGTAATCGGGCAGGCGCCGATTTCTTCGGCCAGGGCGGTCAGTCGGTCGGCCCGGCGGGCGGCGATGGCCACCCGCGCGCCGTGTTCGGCGAGCTTGCGGGCCACGGCTTCGCCGACGCCCGATGACGCCCCGGTCACCAGCGCTCGTCGGCCTTCGAGATTAAACACGGTCATGCTGAGTCTCCGGCGCTGGGCTTGTTGACGGGCCACGATTCGGCGTGCGGCCAAACCAGGCGTCCAGGCGTTGCCGGGTGCGTGTCTTCACGCCGTCGTCGATATATTGCGAGATCGTGGCCACAGCCACGGTGAGCGCGCCCAGATCATCGGTCAAGCCGACGCCAAACAGCCAGTCGGGCACGGCATCAAAAGGCAGGATGAAATAGGCCAGCGCGCCGTAGGCCGTCGCCTTGGCCCATTGCGGCGTGTCCGGACGCTGGGCTGCATAGTGCAGCCAGAGCGCTTTTTCCAGCAGCTCGTGCCCGGCCCGTTTCACGACATGAGACATCTTGGTCCAGAAACGGGTCTCCGAATACTGGCTGGCATAGCGCTGTAGCGCCTCGGGGGTCTCGGGAGGCGCTTCGGACGTGCGCTGGCCGCGGGCGCGTTGTCGAAAACGGTTGCGGATCGACATGGCCGTCATGCCGCCTGGCTGCGGGGGAGGAAACTGGCGGCCTGCGCACGTGCCCAGGCCGCCTCATAGCGCCCGGCGCGGTTGGAGACCAGCAGCTCGCCGGTGGCCAGAAAACGATAGACCTGGTCGGCGGTCTGGATCTCGGAGTCGTGCGTGCGCCGACACAGATGCTCTGGCGCGAGCTGGCCCGGGTGATCCAGGCCCACGGTGGCCACCACTTCCTGCATGGCCGCGACCGTGGCGCGGTGGAAATGAAAGACGCGTTCGGCCTTGTCTGGCACCACCAGTGCGCGCTGGCGCCAGGCGTTCTGGGTGGCCACACCCACCGGGCAGCGATCGGTATGACAGGACTCGGACTGTACACAGCCCAGCGCGAACATGAAGCCGCGCGCCGAGTTACACCAGTCTGCACCGAGGGCCATGTTCGAGGCCATCCGAAAGCCCGACGTGATTTTGCCCGAAGCGCCCAGCCGGATGCGCTCTCGAAGACCGGCGCCCACCAGGGTGTTGTGTGCCCAGACCAGGCCTTCACGCAGCGGCGTACCGACATTATCGGCCAGCTCCAGCGGCGCCGCCCCGGTGCCGCCCTCGGCGCCGTCGATGACGATGAAATCCGGCGTGATACCGGTCTTGAGCATGGCCTTGGCCAGACTCATGAACTGCCAGCCGTGGCCGATACAGAGTTTAAAGCCCACGGGCTTGCCGTTTGCACCCTCGCGCAGATCGGCGATGAACTCCATCATCTCGATGGGCGTTGAAAACGCGCTGTGATACGGCGGCGAGGCACAGGTCTGGCCCACCTCGATGCCACGGGCTTCGGCGATCTCTGGGGTGACCTTGGCCCCCGGCAGGACACCGCCGTGGCCGGGCTTGGCGCCCTGCGAGAGTTTGATCTCGATCATCTTGATCTGATCGTCGGCGGCGTTGTCCACGAACTGGGCCCGGTCGAACGAGCCGTCCTTGGCACGACAGCCGAAATAGCCGCTGCCCAGCTCCCAGACCAGATCGCCGCCGTGCTCGCGGTGATACTTCGAGACCGAGCCTTCGCCGGTGTCGTGAAAGAACCCGCCCTTGGCGGCCCCTTTGTTCAGGGCAGAGATGGCGTTGGCCGACAACGAACCGAAGCTCATGGCCGAGATATTCAGCGTCGAGGCCGAATACGGCTGGGTACAGTTCGGCCCGCCGATCAGTATCCGCGGCGGGGTTTCGGCCGGCTCGCGCGCGGCAATGGAATGCACCAGCCATTCGTGGCCTTCGGCATAGACATTGAGCTCGGTGCCAAAAGGATCGGAGTCGTTGTCGCCCTTGGCGCGGGCATAGACCTGGCTGCGGGACTCGCGCGAGAACGGCGCGGCCTCGGTGTCCGACTCGATTAGATATTGACGGATCTCCGGGCGAACAGCCTCGAAAAACCAGCGAAAATGTGCGAGCAGCGGATAGTTGCGCAGCAGCGAGTGCTCGGACTGAAACAGGTCTCGCAGGCCCATGATTAAGAACACGGCCGCGATGACGAAAAACAGACCGAAATAACGCGGCAAGATCCAGCTGGCCAGGCCGAACAACACCGTGGCAACGGCGGCCGCGATCAGGGCGATATAACGCATGGCACGCTCACATCAGAACAAGACGATCAGCTTACGAGCCGGGCGATAGGTTGTCACTTACGTGAGAGCTTGGCTTTAACGTTGGCACGTGGGGCAGAAAAACGTGCTCCGCTGGCCGATGACTTCGCGCCGAATAGCCCCGCAGCCGCGCGGACAGAGGGTGCCCTCGCGGCCGTAGGCTGCCAGGCTGAGCTGGAAATAACCGGTATCACCATCCACGCCAATGTAATCGCGCAGCGTGGTGCCGCCGACCGTGATGGCCCGCGCTAGGACGGTTTTGATGGCTTCAGCCAGGCGCTTATAGCGCGCGAGGGACACACTCTGCGCCGGCCGGCGCGGATGGATGCCAGCGGCGTGCAGGGCCTCACAGGCATAGATATTGCCCACGCCTACGACCACGGCACTGTCCATGATGAACGCCTTGACCGCCATGCGCCGGCGCGCGGCCTGTTGTTTGAGCCAGGCGCCGGTGAAATCCGCCGACAGCGGTTCCGGGCCCAGCCGTGCCAGCAGCGAAAAGTGTTCGGGCGGCTCGGTCAGCCAAAAGATCGAGCCAAAGCGACGGGCATCGTTGTAGCGCACCACCCAGTCGTTGGCCAGCTCGATATCGACGTGATCATGAGCCGCCACGGGGGTGCCGGCGGGCACGACGCGCAGCCGGCCCGACATGCCGAGATGCAGGCAGACATGGCCGGTATCGGCTTCAAACAGCAGATATTTGGCGCGACGCGTGACGCCGTGGATGACCTGGCCCGGCAGCTCGCGGGCCAGGGGCTCGGAGACCGGCCAGCGCAGCTGCGGCTGGCGCACGATCACGGTGCGAACGGCCTGGCCGGCAACGTGCGGCTCGATGCCGGCACGCGTGGTCTCGACTTCGGGAAGCTCGGGCATCGCGTTATTTTGACAGACCCGGATGTACCAGATTCAAAAGCGCATCGATTCGATTGCCCGCCAGGTGATAGTCCACATCCAATGCATCGTCCCGCAATATCAGGTTGGGCCCGCGCTCGATCACGTCGTAGATCTTTTGCGAGTCATCGGCGAAGACCAGCGTCACGCGCGATAGCCGCTCTCGTCGATGGTCGGCCGGCACGACAGCGAGCGCCGCGGCGCGCTGCCAGGCCGCTGCCGTGGCACCGGCCGCTGCGGCCGGACGCCGGCCTTTGGGGGCCAGCGTCCAGGTGTCATGCGTGCGGCTGAGCGTGTAGTCGGGCAAAACGATACGCGTCAGACGGCGCGACTCGGGCACGAGCGCGCGGTCCAGCCAGTCGGTCCAGTGCCAGGACAATGTGTCGTAATGCGGCAGGGCAACTAGCCAGAGCGCACCGGCTGCGGCCACGTAGCGGGTCGCCCCGGTCGGGCCGGGCCCGCCGATACGCACCGGCGGGCGGTCGTCGTATTGCACCACCAGCGGCGTATCAAGACCGGAGACTTCGGAGTCGATTGTGGTATCGGCCAGCTGACGTTCCGGTGGCGTGCTCCGCAGGGCCTTGATCAGCGCCAGATGGGCGGCGTCGGGCCGGGCATTGGCCGGTGAGACCATGCGCCAGGCGCCGTCGGTGCGGGCCAGGCGTATCTGATCGCTGCCGCGGCGAACCCGCACGGTGCGCGGGCCGCTGTCCGCCAGGTCCAGCTGTTCACCCAGCGGCGCGAGCGCAGACGTCGACGAGCCTTGTGTGCGCGTTTGGTCGAAAAGCCCGGGCAGAAACAACAGCGCCGCCAGACCCGCGACGAGTGCTATCAGGACCAGGTTGATGACCAGCCGGCGGCTCATCGACGGCGACGACGCCAGAACCAGCGCGCCAGGCCGAGCGCTAACAGCACGAGAGGCCCCACGACGACGAACAACAGGCGCAGATCGCCCAGCTGGCCGGGGGGCAACAGCAGGCGAGCATCCGGGGCCTCGGGCACGTCGATGGCAATCTGGCGGTCGCGCCCGGCCAGCCACTGCACCATGGCCAGTCCCAGGCGCCGATTGCCCAGTGTGGCCAAGTGAGCGTTGTCGAGAAAATCGCTGTCGGCCACCACGACGCTGCGCTGGGCGTCACATGCGGCCTGCTCACAGGCCGGGGCGTCGCGGGTCAGGGTATAACCCAGGGTGATAGGGCCCACCCGGTCGCCCTTGTCGGGCTGGTAAGAGATGCTCTCGCCGTCGAGCGAGCCGGTTTCCAGCCAGCTGCGCGAGGCCGATCGCAGCATGGGCGCGTGTTGCCAGGCGGTGTCGTCGTGCGCCTCGAGCGCCCCGGCGAACGGAAACAGCGTGACTTGGGTCAGTCCCCGCGTGACGGGTGTATCCGGGTACTGCGCGATCGCGGTGATCGCCGGGCTGGCCGTGCCTAGACGCTGATAGTCGGGATAGACGATCGTGCCGTCGATAAAGACGACGCCCAGATCGCCGGCCAGCGGTGACAGGCCATAGCGCGGGCCGGGATCGTCCAGCCATAGCAGCCGGCCGCCGTCTGCGACGAAGCGACGGATCATCGCGACTTCGCCAGGCAGGAAATCCTGCTGAGGCGAGGCGATGACGAGCACGCCGGTGTTGTTGGGCACGGCGCCGGCGCGCGCGAGATTGAGCGCGCGCGTGCGCAAGCCCTGGGCGTCCAGGGCCGCGGCGAAGTCGCCGTAGCCGGCATTGGCGCGGGCTGATATATCGCGCTCGCCGTGGCCGGTGACAAACACGATCCAGGGCGAGCCGCCGGGGGCCAGCCGCTGCAGGGCCTGGGTAACGTGTGCCTCGTCGTATTGGTCGATCTGCGTGCTCCGCCCGCCGGCAGCGGCGACCACGCCGCCCTCGGCGTCGATGCCTAGCGTGCGTACGCGCTCGGGGTAACGCGCCGGATCACGAAAGACCAATGTGATGCGATCACTGGTCTGGGTATAGCGGGCCAGTCGTTCTCGTAGACGGGATCGCTCGATACCCGGCGCCATGTAGGCGGTCAGCGTGATCGGGCCGTCCAGGGCGGCGATGACCTGGCGGCTGGCTTCCGACAGGCCGTGGCGCTGATCCGCACTCCAATCGAAGCGCAGATCAACGCGCTGCGCTGCCAGGTTGGCCAGCACCGCGGCGGCCACGATCAATGCCGCAGAGACGGCCAGACCGGCAGCGCGCAGGATTCGACGCGGCATGCTCATCGGCGTTCTGCGTCCAGACGCAGTACGGCAAGCGCCAGGCAGGCCGCGACGAACGCGGCGAAATAGACCAGGTCCGACAACGCGATCAGCCCACGAAGCAGCCGGTCCAGGTGGCCGATAGGCGATATTCCGCGGATCACGGCTGCCGGATCGAGCGTGGCGCCCAACACCGTGGGCTGCCAGTCGACGCTGGACACGGCATAGGCCAGCCACGCCAGTAAAATCGCGGTCAGGCTGATCGCTGCGGCCAGGCTAGGCTCGCGGGTCAGCGTGGAGGCCAGCAGGCCCAAGGCAGCAAAGCAGGCCGTGATCAGCCAGAGACCGATGAGGCCGGCCGCCAGAATGCCCATATCCAGCGGCGTCGCCGTGGCCAGCACCAGCGGCATCGCGGCCACCAGCGCCCAGATCAGGGTGAGTGGGCCCATGACGCCGGCGAACTTGCCCAGCACCAGGGCACTGCTGGTCACCGGGCTGGCCATGAGGGCCGACCAGGTGCCCTGTTTTCGCTCTTCGGCGATACAGCGCATGGTCAATAGCGGCACCACCAGCACCAGCACCAGGGTGATGAAGCGCATCAGCCCGCCCACGGCATAGACCGTGACGCCCCCGGTTTCGGCGAGCGATTGCGGATTATTCTGAATATCGGTCAGCGTCATGACGAGCAGCAGCCCGCCCATGAGCTGGGTCATGGCGGCCAGCATCCACGACAGCGGGGAGACGAACAGCCGCCGTGTCTCCAGCCGCCACACACCGGCCAAGCCCGTCATATCTGCGACTCCTGGGGGATGGCACCGGTGGCCTGCATGAAACGCTGCTCCAGCGAATCGGCGACCGAGGCCAGGCCGATCAGCCCCCAGTCGTGGGCGTGAGCCAAATCGGCCAGGCGCTCTCGCATCGACGCATCAGCCGGCCCGGGTATCCGGAACGTGCCCGGCGCGTGGGTCTGCACCGCTGCGCCGTCCAGCAGCTGGCTCAAGTGCGCAGCACTCGGTGGGCGCGCGCACTGCAGCTCGATCCAGATCGGCGCGTCCGGGTCCGCGGCAGGCCGATCGGAGACGATACGCCCGCCGGCCACGATAACCACACGATTGGCCATGGCCTGAATCTCGGCCAGCAAGTGGCTGGAAATGATGACGGCGTGCTTGGTCGATAGGCGGGCAATAAGCGCACGCACGGCGTGCAACTGGCTGGGGTCGAGCCCGGACGTCGGCTCGTCCAGAAGCAGCAGGGCCGGGCGGTGCACGATGGCCTGAGCCAGGCCCACGCGCTGTGCCATGCCCTTGGACAGCCCGCCGATCAGCCGCCGGCCAAGATCTTGGATATCGGTATCGCGCTTGGCCGCGGCCACGGCATCAGCGCGTTTCGCCCGAGGCAGGCCCTGGAGCCGCGCGGCCAGATCCAGGCTTTCATCCACCGACAACTCGCGATACAGCGCCGGTCGCTCGGCCAGATAGCCGATATGGCGCTTGGCCAGGGTTGGCGCACGTGCCAGGTCATGGCCGGCGATTTCGATCCGGCCGGCTCCGGGGCCGAGCGTGCCGGCCAGCAGCTGCAGGATCGTGCTTTTGCCCGCGCCGTTGACGCCGAGCAGCCCCACGACCTCGCCGGGCGCAAGCGCAAGATCGATATCGGCCACGCCGCGATGTCGGCCGTAGTCGTAAGCCAGTCCGGTCGCAGCAAGCAGGTTCGAGGCACTCATCGATAGGCGCGATCGGTCGCAGGGGCGATAGATGTGATCCGAGTACTCTAGGTGTCCGGAATCAAATGGTGTCTAACGTTGTTGTAGCCAGATACGGCCACCCACGAAAAAGCCGGCACGGGGCCGGCTTTTCGATCACGATCCGCAGAAGCCGTGGATCACTTGATTTTGGCTTCCTTGAAGGTCACGTGCTTGCGCGCCTTGGGATCGTACTTCTTGATTTCGAGCTTGTCGGGCGTGTTCCGCTTGTTCTTGTACGTGGTGTAGAAGAACCCGGTGTCGGCCGTCGAGACCATACGGATTTTTTCGCGCATTCCAAAACCTCTGAGTCGTTCGTTCACGGCTCGCGTTTGTGTCGCAAGCGCTGTGTCTGCAAGGCGCCCAACGATGCGTCGTGGTTGCGCCACGATCGAGTCGGGTAACGCCGCAGGCGCTGCGCTTGCGCCAAACCCGAAGGGCCGAGGCCATGCGCGCGCCTGAGCGGCGTCATTCGTCAATCATTTACGTAAGCGTAAACCTCTTTCCTCATTCCTTGTCAGTCGCGCGCATGGACTCGGCGCGACCGCGAACGAGCGGCTCAGAGGTTTTACACTTTCTCCCCGCGCTTGCGCAGATCGACGAGTACATCGTCGATGCCGCGACGGTCGATGATACGCATGCCCTTGGCCGACACGCGAAGACGCACGTAGCGATTTTCGCTGCCGACCCAGAAGCGGTGCCAGTGCAGATTGGGTACAAAGCGACGGCGCGTCTTGTTCTGGGCGTGCGAGACGTTGTTACCGGACATCGGCTTTTTGCCGGTGACCTGACAAATCTGGGACATGATTCTAGGCTCCTGGTCGCGCGCTATCGGCGTCGGCGAGCCGCGTATTTAACCATCAAAGGCCGTGGCGTACAACCAAAATCGATAGCTTTTATCGAGTTCAACGAAAACGCCCCGCGCGGGGCGGGGCGTTTTGCGATACGCGGGCCGCGTATCCTTCATCGATCGAACCGATCTTAGAAGTTGTAGCGCGCGCCGACGTTGACTTCGTTGCGGAAGTTGGCGTCCTGCGGGCCGTAGTCGACGCTGGTGCGGTCATAGCCGGCGGTCAGCGCCAGGTGCTGGTCTTCACTCAGATAGCCGACCAGCTGCAGACCGTATTCGAAGCCGTCCGGGCTGCCATAGTCAGCGCGACCGCCCGAGATGGAGCCGTAGTCGACCCACTTGGCGTGCGGGTTAATCTCGACCTGCGGGTCCACCATCCAGCGCAGGCCGGCGGTGATGCTGTAGCCGCTGCCGGTAGCATCGTCGCCACCCACGGCGTTGCGGAATTCCAGGCGCTCGTAGCTACCCAGGCCGTAGATGTCTACGCCGGTGCCTTCAGCGCCGCCGTAGTCGAGGAAATAGTGCGTGCCCAGGCCGACGTTCGCACGGTTGACGTCGATGCTGCTCTCGCTCAGCTCAAGGCGATCGTAGCCGCCCTGCAGCAGAAGGTTGCCCGGAAACTCATAGGATACGTCGAAGCCGTAGCCGTCGTAGTCCTTGTCGTCGCCGCCTTGGGCGTTCTCGAGCTTGCCTTGCGGAATGTACTGTCCCTGAACGTAGGTGTAACCCGGGCCGTCTGTGTCTTCACTTGACGTAAAGAAACTCGGCGCTGCAAACGAAGCAGCGGCGGGAATCAGGCTAGCGCCAATGATAAACGCGGCTTTTTTCATTGATGTTCTCCAGTTCAATCAGCCAGATAAGGGGGAAATCCAGCGATTAGAAATATAGAAAGCCGCTTCTCAGATGTCAATAAAAAATCAAGCAATCATTTTGATAGCTTCAACGCTGGTATTTACATCATCCCGCGTTCAGCCAGGCTCGTGATGGCCTCGCGCCCAATGATTAAATGATCAAGTACTCTTATTTCAACGAGTTGCAGGGCGGCGATCAATCTTTCTGTGATGTCGCGATCAGCAGCCGAGGGCTCTGCGACGCCCGATGGGTGATTATGAGCCAGGATCAGCGCGGCGGCATTATGCCTGAGAGCGGCTTTGACGACTTCCCGCGGGTACACGGCTGCGCCGTCAATGGTGCCGCGAAACAATTCTTCAAAGGCAATCACGCGATTGCGATTGTCCAGAAACAGGCAAGCGAAGACTTCATGTTCAACGCGCGCCATATGCAGCGACAGATAGTCGCGGGTGGCTTGAGGGTCGCTGATGACATCGCGTGTCTTGAAGCGTTCGCCTGCATGCCGCCGCGCCATCTCTAGCACCGCCTGAAGTTGCGCGAACTTGGCCGTGCCCAGGCCGTGTGTGGCCACGAAACGTTTTTGATCCGCGGCTAATAGCGCATCCAGACTGCCGTATTCCGAGAGCATCTGACGGGCCATGTCCACCGCGCTGGTGCCCGCGACGCCGGTGCGTAGAAAGATCGCCAAGAGTTCAGCGTCAGACAGCGCGCCGGCGCCGCGGGCCAGCAGTTTTTCTCGCGGCCGCTCGCCGGCCGGCCAGTCCCTAATCCCCATTGATGTGCCCCATCGCTTTAAATCGACGATCCCCCACGGCTCGCCGCCGGTTACAATCAAGCCATGCAACGCTTGATTGGACAACGGGTCCTGCTGGGAGTCACCGGCAGCATCGCGGCCTATAAGACACCGGCGCTCGTGCGCGGGCTAGTCGCCGCAGGCGCTGATGTACAGGTCGTGCTCAGCGCAGCAGCCAAGCGCTTCGTGGCGCCCATGGCGCTGGCCGCGGTGTCCGGGCACGCCGTGCGCGACGATCTCTGGGACGAGAACGCCGAACTCAACATGGGCCATATCGAGCTGGCCCGCTGGGCGGATGTGTTGTTGATCGCCCCGGCTAGCGCTGACGTGCTGGCGCGTCTGGCCACCGGGCAGGCGGATGATCTGTTGACGACCATCGCCCTGGCCACCACGGCGCCGGTGATCGTGGCCCCGGCTATGAACCATGTCATGTGGGCCCATCCGGCGACCGAGGCCAACATGGATACGTTGATCGCGCGCGGTCTGACCTGCATCGGCCCCGACGTGGGCGCGCTGGCCGAGCGCGAAACCGGAGCCGGGCGCATGAGCGAGCCGACAACGATCGTGGCCGCTCTCGAGCAGCAGATCGCCGAGCGCGAGACGCCGGATCAGCCCGAGCCGCTGGCCGGCCGACGGGTGCTGATCACCGCCGGGCCCACCCGTGAAGCCCTCGACCCGGTGCGTTATCTGACCAACCACTCCTCCGGTCGTATGGGCTATGCGCTGGCCGCGGCGGCTGCGGCCGCCGGCGCCGAGGTCGTTCTGGTCTCCGGGGCCACAGCGCTGGCCGTCCCGGAAGGCGTTGCGCGTATCGACGTGGAGTCGGCAGCTGACATGCACGCTGCCGTCATGGCCGAGATCGCCACCGCCGACGTGTTTATAGGCGCTGCGGCAGTCGCCGACTATCGCCCGGCCGATGTCGCCGCCCACAAGATCAAGAAATCTGAGGGCGATGCCGAGATTCGCCTGGTCCGCACGCGCGACATCATCGCCGACGTGTCCGAGCGCTATCCGCAGGTCTTCACGCTGGGCTTTGCAGCCGAGACGACGAATATGGAAGCTGCCGCCCGCGACAAACGAACCCGTAAGGGCCTGTCGATGATCGCCGGCAACGTGGTGGGACCCAACGACGCCTTCGGCCGCGAGGACAACGCGCTGTTCGTGGTCGATGCGGCGGGCGAGCGCTATTACGAACGCGACAGCAAAACAGCGCTGGCCAAGCGGCTCGTCGCAGAGCTTGCCCAGCGCCTGGCCGAGCGCCATACCGCATCGATCTGATCGTAAAAAGCGAAAACCGTTATGAAACAACTACAGGTCAAACGCCTGGACGCGCGCCTGGGCCGCGACTGGCCCATGCCCGCCTATGCGACCGCGGGCTCGGCGGGGCTGGATCTGCGGGCCATGCTCGACGCGCCGCTCACACTGGCGCCGGGCGAGTGCACGTTGCTGGCCTCGGGGCTGGCCGTTTGGATCGAGGACCCGGCGCTGGCCGGGCTGATCCTGCCCCGCTCGGGGTTGGGTCATAAGCACGGTATCGTGCTCGGGAACGGCGTGGGCCTGATCGACTCGGATTATCAGGGCGAGCTTAAGATCTCGGCCTGGAACCGTTCGGCCACGGCCTACACTATCGAGCCGGGCGCGCGTATCGCGCAATTGATTCTGGTGCCGGTCGTGATGGCCGAGCTGGCCGTCGTCGACGAGTTTGCCGCCAGCCAGCGGGGCGCAGGCGGTTTCGGCTCAACGGGACACAACTGACGTGGACAACAACAAACGCATGTCACTGGATCCAGAAGCCGCCGCGCGCGTGGCCCGCGTGCTGGGCGAGGCCCTGCCGTATATCCGGCGTTTCGCCGGCAAGACCGTGGTCATCAAATACGGTGGCAACGCCATGACCGACCCGGCGCTCAAATCCGGCTTCGCCCGGGACATCGCGCTGATGAAACTGGTGGGTTTCAACCCGGTCGTAGTGCACGGCGGCGGGCCACAGATCGGCCGCGTTCTGGAGCAGGTCGGCAAACAGACTGAGTTCATCAAGGGCATGCGCGTGACCGACGCCGAGACCATGGACGTGGTCGAAATGGTGCTGGGCGGACTGGTCAACAAAGAAATCGTCAACCTGATCAACCAGCACGGTGGGCGCGCCGTGGGCCTGACCGGCAAGGACGGCGGCCTGATCACAGCGCGTAAACTGGCGCTCGTCGACGACGAATCTGATCTGGGCTTCGTCGGCGAGGTGGCCGATATCGATGCTCGCATCGTGCGCCGGCTGGAAGCCGACGACTTCATTCCCGTCATCGCACCCATTGGCGTGGGCGCGGACGGCAAGAGCTACAACATCAACGCCGATCTCGTGGCCGGGCGTATCGCCTCGGTTCTGAACGCTGAAAAACTGATGCTGCTGACCAACACGCCCGGCGTGCTGGATGCCGACGGCCACCTGCTGACCGGGCTGACCATCGAACAAGTCGAGCGCCTGATCGCCGAGGGCGTGATCCACGGCGGCATGTTACCCAAGATTCAATGCGCGCTGGATGCCGTGGCCGACGGCGTGACCGCCGCCCATATCGTCGACGGCCGTGTGGATAACGCCGTGCTGCTGGAGCTGTTCACCGATGCCGGCGTGGGCACGCTGATCGGCCGCTCGGCGGCCGCCGCGGCCGGTGAGGCTGGCTAGGGCGTGTCGTCATATCTTATGACGAACGCCCTAGCGATACCCCGCGATCAGCCTGTCGGGACAGCGACGGGTGGCTCGAGCGTAGAGCGCGATATCCGCGGCAAAACCGTGAGCAAATTGTTCACACAGCGCCCGGTCGAAGAACCGCTCGGCCGGGGGAACGCGGCCAGCCGTGCAAGTGCGGGCACCGGCTGATCGGCTACCGAGCCTTCATGGTTTCCCGGTCGTGCATAGCGGGTGCGCTTATGGGTGGTGCGCGGTGCCAGCGCCGTGTCCAGGCCGCAGTCTTGCAAGTGTTGCAGCATCCCGCGCATGTCGGACAAATCCCCATAGAATGTAAACCGCTCGCGGCCCAGATAATGACTTTGGCTGCGACAGTGACGGTTACGTCGGGTCTCCGGTGTGGCCAGTACATGCGACGCGAACTGGCGGAACGTCAGGGTATCGGGGGCGATAGCGCGGCCGTGACAGCGCGATACCTGGCGCCAGTAGCGTGGGCCGGGCGGCCGAGCGCGCGGGTCCGCGGCCGGCTTGACGATCTTGTCCAGAAACGCGCTGACTAGGCGCGAGAAGGGATCCCGAAGTGCGACCGCGCGCCGGTAGTGCGGAAACGCGGCAATATGGCGCGGCGCGATAGCGATATCCCGCGCACCCGCGCGCTGGTGATACGCGATAACACTCTCTCGCGCCGGGTCGTACGAGGGGGCGGCCGGGTGGTTGTTGACGAACACGCTGCGCAGAAACGAGTTCGCGTTTTTGGGAATACTCAAAAAGATGAGCCGGTGAGCGTGCGAGACCCAGAACTCGCGGTCGCGCTCGAAACAAATATTGGTCAGACGCTTGAGCGGGCGTTCGTCTTGCATGACGGCATGGGTATTGCCAAAACGCATGAATATCCCGTTTGAATATGACAGGACTGTGTCAGAGTCATACCGCGTGCCACGATCGTTCGTGACCTAGGGTCTGTTGAGGTTTTATACGAGTGCCGCGTTGGCGTCCGCAAATCGTGTTTAGCAAGGCGCGAGTCGCCGCATAGTGGCGTGCCACGATCAAGACTCGAAACGCCGCTAAGCGCGATTTGCGGCTCAACCCTTCGGGACAAGCGCTGTTTTGCGGCAATCCAGCGTTCTAGCACGCTTGCGCAGAATGACTCCGCGGCGCGCGCTACGCCTCGTCTTGCCGCAAAACAGCGCTTGGCGCGGGCTCGTATGAAACATCAACAGACCCTAGTCTTGGGCAGCGCCGGATCGGTTAGGCTTCAAGGTCACGACTCAGCTGACGCTTAACCGTGTTGACAGAACCAAACGCAGAGTCCGGGCGCGGCGAAACGGCCAACCTCTTCCGCCACGTCAGTGCCGAGCGCGGGCGGCAATATCGGGCCGTGCTCGAAGCCTTTGCCGCGGCCAAGCGCCAGTTTCGCTTGCATCTGCGGCCCGACGAAGTACGCGCCGAAGCCCATTGGCCAGAGGCGCGCCTGCCGAGCGCCGAGGAGGTGCAGACGCTTCTGGCGCAGCTGGTCGCCTGGGGCAATCTCAGCGCCCAGGCCGATATGGCCCGCGTGGCCACCATCGAGGATTATTATCGCGCCAAGTTTCTCTACCAGCTCTCACGCGAGGGCGAGGCCGTCGAGGCCGGCATGGCTGCCTATGCCGCAGCCCTCGAGCGCCGCGCCGAGCTCCAGACCGTGGCCCTGGCCGATATCCAGGAGCAGTTGACTGCACTCACCCGTCTGGCCGACCAGCGTCCGTTGGATGATGCCCGCATCCACCAGACCCTGCGCGAGCTGGTGCATGTGTTCGAAGGCCTGGCCGAAAACGCCGAGGACTTCATGGCCAACCTGTCGCGCACCGTGGCTCTGCAAGCCGCGGACGCCGCTACCGTCGTGGATTACAAGGATCGCCTGATCGACTATCTGGAACGCTTTATCGGCGATCTGGTCGCCGTCTCCGGGCCGATCGCCGAGATCATCACCGGCCTGGAACCGGCCGACGCGCTTTTGGCGCTGGCGGCTGAACGCGAAGCCCGCGACAGCGCGCCCGGCGACGATCAGGCCGGGCAAGCCGCCACCGAGCGCGCGCTGGGCGCCTGGCGCGAGCGCTGGGCGGGTTTGCACGGCTGGTTCCTGCGCACCGAGGCTGGCCCGTCGCAGGCGCAAAGACTACGAGCGAGTGCGCGAGCTGCGATCCCGCGGCTGCTGGCCGCCATCGCCCGAGTAAACGAGCGTCGCAGTGGGCGCAGCGATCGCGCGGCCGACTATCGCGAGCTGGCCCGTTGGTTTGCCGACACGCCGACCGAGGACGATGCGCATCGCCTCTGGCGTGCCGCATTCGCGCTATCGCCCGCACGTCATCTGGCCTTGACCGTGGCCGAGGAGGTCGGGGCCAGCACGCCGTGGCGCCAGGCCCCGGCGATCGTCATCGAACCCACCCTGCGCGAGCGCGGCCGCTTGCCCAGCGCCGGTGGGCCACAACGGGTGCGTGATCGCTCGGCCGAAAAAGCCTATATGGCCGAGCGTATCGCGGCCGAAAGCGCCCAGCTCGTCGCTGCCCGCGAGCGCCTGATAACCGACGACATCACCCGCCTGTCTCAAATCGGCCGGCTCGATCGTCACGCCTTCGCGCTGTTCTTGTCGATCCTCGGCGAAGCCCTGGCGGCGATGCAGGCGCCGCACGAGCGTATCGAACGCCAGACCACCGACGGCAGCCTGACCCTCACCCTCGAACCGATCGCCGACGCGCCGGTCGTTACCCTCGAAACCCAGGACGGCGTTTTTTCCGGGCGCGATCATTGGATTCATATTCGCCCGGCAAGCTAAACATCTCGGTCTGTGGCAAGGGAGGGGGCTTTCACCAGAAGGCCGGCATGCCAAAAAAGCGCCCTTATGACTCAGCCTGGCCAATTTGTCATGCATCGCCTCGCGTTGAAGGCGTGCCGTCGCCGGGCTAATATCAACTAATAAACACGTTTCGACGACGCAAGCCAGCCATGACAATCCAAGTCAATATCACGCCTAATGGCCGAATGAGCCTGCCGGCTGAGCTTCGAAAGCGGCTGGGGCTAGCTGGCGGCGGCGCGGTCTATCTCGACGAAACACCCGACGGGGTCGTGTTGCGAACGGCAGCGCAGGCGGTAGCTCGCGCCCAGGCGTTGGCCAGGCAATATACCGGTGACCGAACCGAGGCATCGGTCGATGCGTTTCTGGCCAACCGTCGTGAGGAAAGCGGCGAGTGAGTGAAGTGGTGCTCGACGCGTCGGCACTGATCGCCATGCTGAGGGCTGAAAAAGGCGCTGATGCGGTGGCCGCGGTCATTGCCGGGGCGACAATCAGTGCGATCAACTACGCCGAGGTCGTTACACACTTCATTCATGCGGGCATGCCAGAAGACGAAGTCGATGCAATGCTCGACCCACTGCCGATGACGGTCGTGCCTATCGATAGGACGCTTGCGCGTGCGGCAGGTCGTCTGCGAGCGCTGACAGCTGATCTTGGGCTCTCGCTGGGTGACCGGTGCTGTCTGGCCTTGGCCCGGCGCGAGGCGCTGCCGGCTTGGACCGGCGACCGTAAATGGAAAAAGATGTCAGCCACGGCCGGCGTCGAAGTGGTGGTATTTCGGTAATGGCGTTGCCCGGTTTTTAAAAAGTACGCGTCGATCGCCTCGATGCGTGCATGCAGACCGGTGCCAAGGAGTAATTGAGCATGACCGAAGCCGCCGTCATCGACGCCAAGACCCGCGAGATCGACGAGCAGCGTCAGCGCGCGCTACGCGGTCTGCTCGCCCGGCCATTGATCACCGCCAACGAGCGGCTGTTCGCGCTGGTTCGGGCCCATGCCGATTACTTGCGCACCTGGTTTGCCCGCGAGGCCGGTTGGGTGCTGCGCATCGAGCGTGGCCATGCTCGATTATCCAAGCAGCCGGCCGACGTGACCGACGCTACCCGCGGCGCGCCGGAGTTCAATCGCAACCGCTATATCCTGTTGTGTCTAGCCTTGGCGGTACTGGAGCGCGAGGACGTACAGGTCACGCTCGCGCGTCTGGGCGAGCGGCTGATCGTGGAAGCGTTGGATACGAGCCTGGTGGCGGCCGGTTTCGTGTTCGCTCTGGAGCGCCAGACCGAGCGCCGTGATCTGGTCCAGGTCTGTCGCCTGCTGTTGGACTGGGGCGTGATCAGCCGGGTAGCGGGCGACGAGCAGGCTTATATCAATCAATCCGGCGACGCGCTTTACGATATTCACCGCCCGGTGCTGGCCGCCGTGCTGGCCGGCGATCGCGGCCCGTCGGTGCTGCGCCAGGCGGGCGAGGTCACCGGCGACCGCGCCGTCGACGACACGCCCATGCGCCTGGCTGCCCTCACCGCCGATGCTGCGATCGAAGGCGACGACGCCCGCCGCACTGCACTACGCCACCGGTTGGCTCGTCGCTTGCTGGATGACCCGCTGATCTATACCGACGAGCTGGCCCCCGACGCCCGCGAGTATTTCCTCAACCAGCGCGGTGCGATGGGTCGGCGGCTGGCCGATGCCACCGGGCTGGTGCCGGAGCATCGCCTGGAAGGCAGCGCTCTGGTCGACGAACGCGGCGAGCTGAGCGATGTCTCCCTGCCACAGCAGGGCACCGATGCCCATGCCACATTGTTGCTGGCCGAGTTCTTCGCCCAGCGCCTGCGCGCCGATCCGGATAACGCCGCCCGGCAGGTCGACCCGCCGGCCGCCGCGCCAGAGCAGAGCGCCCCCGTACCCGAGGCCGCAATCCTCGCGTTCATGCGCGATGCCGCGCACCGGCACCGCAAGTACTGGCGCAAGACCACACGTGAGCCGGGCGCCGAGCGTGCGCTGGCCGAGGCGACGCTCGATCGCCTGGTGGCTCTCCGATTGGTTCGGCGCAGCGAACACACCGTCGTCGCCTTGCCGGCCGTCTGTCGGTTTACCCTGGGCGAGGCCCGCGTCGCGCGCGGCGGCGGCCAGGCCGATCTACTGGGGGATTTATGACCGCGCTGCCCGAGCCCACCGCTGCCCGCTGGCAGCCGCTGAGGCTGGGCCTGGTCGAGCTCTATCACTACGACGCCGAGGAGTTCTGGTTCGCCGACGGCCATTTGCTGCTCCGTGGCAACAACGGCACCGGCAAGTCCAAGGTATTGTCGCTGACGCTGCCGTTCCTGCTGGATGCCAGCCTGGCGTCCTCGCGGCTGGAGCCGGACGCCGACCCTGGCAAGCGCATGGACTGGAACCTGCTGCTCGGCGGCAAGTATGACCGCCGCACCGGCTATGCCTGGATCGAGTTCGGCCGCATCAATGACGACGGCGTTGCCGAATACACCACGCTTGGGGCGGGCCTGCGTGCCACCGCCGGCCGCGCCAGTGTGGACAGCTGGTTCTTCGTGACCGATCAGCGCGTCGGCGTCGAGCTGGCCCTGGTGAGCGCCGAACAGACGGTGGCCACCCGCGAACGGCTGATTGAGGCCGTGGGCAGCCATCGTGTCTTTGCTACCGCGCGCGATTATCGCCGAGCGGTAGACGAGCGCCTATTCGGCCTCGGGCCCGAGCGTTATCGCGCGCTCATCGACACGCTGATCCAACTGCGCCAGCCCCAGCTGTCCAAACAGCCCAACGAAAACAACCTGTCGGCGGCGCTCTCGCAGGCGTTTCCGCCACTGGAGCGCAACCTGCTGGAAGACGTGGCCGAGGCCATGACCCAGCTCGACGAATATGCTGACGAGCTGGCTGATTATCGTGCCATGCGCGGCGCCGTGGCCCAGTTCAATATCGCTTACGGCCGCTATGCCCGAATCTCGGCCCGCCGCCGAGCGCGCGAGGTGCGCCAGGCCCAAACAGCCTTCGATAACGCCAGTGCCGCCGCACGCGAGGCCCGGGACAGCCGGGCCAACGCCCAGGCCGAGCGCGACAGTGCGGCCGCCGAGATGGCCCACGGCCAGGCCCGCGACAGCGAGATCGCCGGCCAGCTCGAAGTCCTCAAGAACAGCCCGGAAATGCGCAGTGCCAACGAGCTGCACCGGGCCCAGACTGAGGCCGAGGCCCGCGACAAAGATGCCGATCGCGTCGCTGCCGATCACGAGGCTACAGCGCGCCGGCACGCCGACGACCAGCGCGCGCGCAAGCGCCGCGACGAGGCCGCTGATGCCTCTCGAAACACACTGCACGCCGCGATCGTGGCCGTCGATACCGCCGCCGACGGCGCAGGCCTGGCCAAGGCGCATCAAGCCAGCTGGCGCCACGACGGCAGTAGCGACGACGACATGGCCGATACCCTGGCCCAGTGTTCGAGCGCTGCCCGCCAGGAGATGCCCCGCGCCCAGAACCGCCTGGCTGCGCAGCGCGAACAACAGATCGCGCAGATCCGGCGCCAGTTGGCCGCGGTGGAGGGTGCCGAGAACAGCCATCGCCAGGCCCAGACCGAGCGCGATGCCCGGCTCGCTGACAGCGAAATTACTGAAGAAGCACTGGTCGATGCACGCGAGGCCCTGAGCCAGGCCGGCGATGCGTATATCGCCGACTGGCAGGCCTTTATCGACACGGCCGCACCCACGCTAGGCCGTGACTGGCCGGTGCCGGCCGATGCGCTCGCCGACTGGGTGACCAGCCTGGACGGCGAATCACCGTTGGCCGAGACCGCGCAGGCTCGCGCTGATGCCGTAAGAGAGCGCTTGGCCGAACGCGCGGCGCGTCTCGACCAACAACAGGCTGCGATCGACGACGCCCGCCGGCCCCTGCACGAAGAGCAGGCCCGGTTGTCGGCCGGCGGCCAGCCCAGCCCGCCGGTACCGGCCACACGGGATGCGGAGCGCAAAGAGCGCCCCGGGGCACCGCTGTGGCAATTAGTAGACTTCAAGCCCGAGCTGGACCCAGCCGCCCGGGCCGGCATCGAAGCCGCACTGGAGGCCGCTGGCGTGCTCGATGCCTGGGTCTGCCCCAGCGGCGATCTGCTGGAACGCGACACCCACGATGCTTGGCTGGTGGAGCGCGATGTGCAGCCACGCAGCCTGGCCCGCGCGCTGGATGTCGTCATCGATCCAGAAGACAGTGCGGCGAGCCAGGTCACCACCGGCGCCGTACAATCGATTCTGCAGTCCATCGCCTGGACCGACGACGATAACGAGACACAGGCGGAGTTTTGGCTGGCCAGCAACGGGCGCTATCGGCTGGGCCCGGTCACGGGCGCCTGGGCCAAGCCGGCCGCCGAGTATATCGGTGCCACCGCGCGCGAAGCCGCCCGTCGTCGGCGTCTGGCGGCCATCGAGGCCGAGCTGACGGCACTGGCGGCCCGAGAGCAAGATATAAAGACCGCCCGCGACGCCGTCGGCGAAGACCGTCAGGCGCTCAACGCACTACTCGCCCAGCGGCCCCGCGCTGACGGCCTGCAGACACGTCACGCCGAGGCTGCGGCCGCCGAAAAAGCCGCCCGCCAGTCACGCCAGGCGCTGGCCGAGGCCGAGCAGCGCCTGCACAAGGCCCGCAGCGCACTCGAGGCTGCCCGCCGGGCACTGGCTGAGGACGCCGACGACGTTGGCCTGCCGGGCGAGCGCGAGGCACTCGACGCGGTAGCCGAACAGGTCAGCGTCTATCGACGCGCGGTCCGTGAGGCCGAGGTTGCCCTGCGCGACCATGCCAAGGCACTGCAGGAATTAGCCGATCAACAACAGCGCGAACAGGCCAGCCGGGGCGATTCCGAGCGTCTGGGCGCGCGGGCTCAAAGTGCTCGCCAACAAGCCGATACCGCCGCCGCTCGGCATCAGGCGTTGGCACAGACCGTCGGCGCGGGCGCCGAGGAAGTGCTCCAACGCCTGAACGCGCTCGAGCGTGAACGAAGCCAGCTCGGCGACTCGTTACAGACTGCTCGCGAGCACCAGATCAAGGCTATCCAGCGTCTGGGCGGCGCCGAGCAGGCAGTTGCCGACACCCAGCGCCAGCTGGCCGAACGCCACGACGCACGGGCCCGCCTGGTCGACGCCTTTCAGGCTTTTGGCGCCACCGGCCTGCTCGAGGCGGCGCTACCGGCCGCCGTGGTCGAGGTTCACCTGCCTGATCGGCGTCACACCTGGACCATCGATCCCGCGCTCTCCTGGGCTCGGGCCACCGAAACCGCCCTGGCCGACACGCCGGCCGACGACGCCGCCTGGCAACAGGCCCAGAACGGCATCGGGCGCGAATACGCCGAGCTCCAGCGCGCGCTCTCGGCGCAGGGCCACCACACCAGCGGCGAGCCCAGTGATCACGGCTTTATCGTGCGCGTAGTGTTCAACCAGCAGAATGAAGCGCCGCACGCGCTGGAGCGCCTGCTCGATGCCGAAATCGCCGAGCGCACGACACTGCTCACCGCCAAGGAAAGCGAGGTGATCGAAAACCACCTGCAGGCCGAGGTGGCGGCCCAGCTCCAGGGCCTGATGCGCGATGCCGATACGCGCGTGGCGGCCATCAACGAAGAACTCGGCAAGCGCCCGACCTCCACCGGCGTCAAGTTCAAGCTGGTCTGGCAGCCGGTCGAAGCCGAGGACGCCAGCCTGGCCAACCTGGCCGATGTGCGCGCCCGCCTGCTCAACAAAATCAGCGATGCCTGGTCGGCCGAGGATCGCGCCGCCATCGGTGCGTTCCTGCAGCAACGCATTCAAGCAGAACGTGAACGCGACGACGGCAGCGCCCGCATCGACCAACTGGCCCGCGCGCTGGATTATCGCGCCTGGCACCAGTTCCGCGTACGCCGCTGGCAGGACGGCCAATGGAAGCCGCTGTCCGGCCCGGCCTCCAGCGGTGAACGCGCACTCGGCTTGACCGTGCCGCTGTTCGCTGCCGCCGCCAGCCACTACGAAACCGCCAGCCAGCGCGCACCGCGTCTCGTGCTGCTCGACGAAGCCTTTGCCGGCATCGACGACGGCGCCCGGGCCCACTGCATGGGCCTGATCCGCGAGTTCGACCTCGACTTCGTCATGACCAGCGAACGCGAGTGGGCCTGCTATGCCGCGTTGCCGGGGGTGTCGATCTGTCAGCTTGTCCGCCGCGGCGATATCGACGCCGTATTCGTCTCGCGCTGGTACTGGAACGGCAAGGCGCGAGAGCGGGGCAGAGAACCCGCACACAGCGCAGCCGCCAGCGCGCCCGCGCTGGAACCCGCCGGTCACGATGACGCTTGACCCGGCGCGTCTGGCCCGTGTCCTGGGTGGTGAGGCGCTGGCCGATCTACGCGCCCGGCTACGCAAACGCTACGCGGCCAGCGACGCCCCGGCCGATGGCTTCACACTGGCCAACCTAAGTAATGCCGAACGCGATGCCCTGGCCGGCCTGCTGGGGCGAGCCCGCAGCGGCCAGCGCTCCCTGCGCCTGTCGCACGCCGCACTCGACGAGGCGCTGCGGCGGGCCGAGCTGGCGCCCAATCTACGCGCTGCCCTGGAAGCCCTGGATGGCCCCATCGTCGACACCCGCGCCGCCAAAGCCCGACGCGCGGCGGCCTGGGCCGAGGTCTTTACCCGTGTTGACCCCGCGCTAGCCGAATTCGCGCAAGACACATCCCGTCAAGGCCTGGTCAAACGCCTGGCCGGGCAAGACACCGCCCGGGCCGCCGCACTGCTGGCCGACGCCGCCCGCGTGCTGGCGCAACTGCCCAGCGCCGGCACCGCGCGTGCCCACCTGGCGGCCACCACGCTCGGCAACGCGCACGCCCTGGACAACGGCCAGCCGGTCGCCACCCTCATCCGCCGCGTGCTCGACCCGGCCCGCGAACAGCCCCGCCTGCGCGATCTCTGGGCCGAGCAGGGCGTGCTCGTCAACGAACTGGCCAAACCCGTCGCCACACTCAACCTCGCCACCACCGGCCAAAGTGCCAGCGACACCCTCATCCAGGCCGCCGCCACCGCCGGCGAACCCCTGCATCTATCGCTGCGCCTGCTGCTGCGCGCCGCGCCCACGTGGCAACCGAACCAGACGCTCCACGTCTGCGAAAACCCCGAAATACTCGCCGCCGCAGCCGACGCCCTGGGCCCCGCCTGCCCGCCCATGATCTGCATCGACGGCCAACTCTCTGCCGCTCCGCGCACTCTGTTGGACCAACTCACAACAGCCGGGGCCAAAATCCACTACCACGGCGACTTCGACTGGCCAGGGCTCACCATCGCCAACACCATCCACGCCCGCTACGGCTTCATTCCCTGGCGCTTTACCTCCGCCGACTATCAACCCGACCACGGCCCAGCGCTCGCCGGCACCCCGGTCGAGGCGCACTGGGACAGCGAGCTGACGGCGCAGATGCGTAACGCGGGAGTCGCGATTCACGAAGAGAGCGAGTTGAAACCGCTGCTCGCCGATCTGACGCGAATCACGCGTTGATTTTGGATGACGCCCGCCGACTCAGGGGTCGGCCCAGTTATCGATTTTCAGCCCATCGACGCGCCCGAATTCGCGCGTGTTGTTTGTGACCAGGGTGAGGTTGGCAGCACGCGCATGTGCCGCAATCCATAAGTCGTTCGCGCCGATCGGAGTGCCGGCGGAATAAAGTGCCGCGCGTATATCGCCGTAGTGCTCTGCAGTTTCTTCTGGTAAAAGCAGTATCGGTATCAGTTCTGCGAATGCCGCAAGGTTCTTTCTAGTGGCCGCTGCCTGCTGGCTCCGTGAAGCGCCATATAGCAGCTCTCCCCAGGTGATGAGCGATAAACCCACGCTCCCGGGCGCCTGGCGCGCCAGGCGTGACCGCACGCTGGGTGGGCGTCGGCGCTGAATATAAATGCAGATATTGGTGTCGAGCAGGTAGCGCACTAAAGCGGCTCGCGCTCTTCGGGTTCGAGCGCGTCGCGCTGCGTGATGGCGTCAATCGCGTCGTCGGGCAGCTCCGCCAGGCAGTCGAACGCCGAAGCCAGATTCTCGCGCTTCGGCCGCAGAATCACCTCGTCTCCGCGGCGCAGGATCTCCACCTCGCTGCAATCGAATCGAAACGCCTTGGGCAGCCGCACCGCCTGGCTATTGCCGGACTGAAACAGTTTTGCGATTGTCACCGGGATCTCCTGGGCTCGTATATACGCAACAATATATACGAGCGCGGCACCGTGCATGGATCATCAAGGCGTCGCGTCAGTCGAGGACCGCCCCATCTATCGTGGTGCCACGCGCGCTCGCACCGCAAAAAGCTCGACACATCAAAGGATTAGACCTTGGCACTGAAAAAATCCCAGCTCTATAGCTCGCTCTGGCAATCCTGCGACGAGTTGCGGGGCGGCATGGACGCTTCGCAGTACAAGGACTACGTGCTGACGCTGCTGTTCATGAAGTACGTCAGCGACAAGACCGATTCGCTCATCGATGTGCCCGAAGGCGGCGGCTTTGCCGACATGGTCGCGTTGAAGGGCGACAAGGAGATCGGCGACAAGATCAATAAGATCATTGGCCGGCTGGCCGAAGCCAACGATCTGAAAGGCGTCATCGACCAGGCCGATTTCAACGACGAGACCAAGCTGGGCTCGGGCAAGGATATGCAGGACCGGCTGTCCAAGCTGGTCGCCATCTTTGACTCGCTGGACCTGGGCGCCAACCGAGCAGACGGGGATGACCTGCTCGGCGATGCCTATGAATTCCTCATGCGCCATTTCGCCACCGAGTCGGGCAAGAGCAAGGGCCAGTTCTATACGCCCGCTGAGGTCTCGCGCGTGATGGCCCAGGTGGTGGGCGTCGGCCCGGAAACAACGGTGCGCAACACGATTTATGACATGACGGCGGGGTCGGGCTCGTTGCTGCTGCGCGCGGCCTATCAGGCGCCGAACGGCATGACCATCTTCGGCCAGGAGAACGACAACGCCACCTGGGCGCTGGCGAAGATGAACATGATTCTCCACGGCTACGAAACCGCCGAACTCTGGCGGGACAACACGCTCTCGCGGCCATACTTCAAGCACTCTGACGGCAGCCTGAAAACGTTCGACTTCGCCGTGGCCAATCCGCCGTTCTCCACCAAGTCCTGGACCAACGGCCTGGACCCCGCCAACGACGAATTCGCCCGTTTCGAGTACGGCACGCCGCCGGCCAAGAACGGAGACTTTGCGTTCCTGCTGCACCTGATCAAGTCGCTCAAATCCACCGGCCAGGGCGCCATCATCCTGCCGCACGGCGTGCTGTTCCGCGGCAACAAGGAAGCCGACATCCGCCGCCAGTTGGTTCAGCGCGGGCTCGTCAAGGGCATCATCGGCTTGCCGGCCAACTTGTTCTACGGCACCGGTATTCCGGCCTGCATTCTGGTCATCGACAAGGCCGGGGCAGTAGAGCGCCGGCACATCTTCATGTGCGATGCCAGCCGCGGCTTCATCAAGGATGGCAACAAGAACCGCCTGCGCTCGCGCGACATCCACCAGATCGTGGACGTGTTCGACAACGCCCGCGACGTGCCCGGCTATGCCCGCCGCGTGCCCGTGGCCGAAATCGCCAACGAGGCCAACGACTACAACCTCAACATCCCGCGTTATATCGACGCCAGCGAGCGCGAGGACCAGCACGATCTCTATGCCCACTTGAACGGCGGCATCCCGCAACGCGATGTGGATGCGCTCGCCGCCTACTGGCGCGTGCTGGACGGCCTGCGCGATGCGCTGTTCCAGGACAACGGCCGCCCCGGCTATCTCGAGGCCCGCGTGCCGGCCAGCGACGTCAAAAAGACCGTGCTGGCCCACCCGTCGTTCGCCGCGTTTTCCGATTCCGTCAACCGCGTGATCGAGGCCTGGGAAATCGCTCATCGGCCGGGCCTGATGGCGCTGGCGCATGGCAGCCGGCCACGCGACGTCATTCATGCCCTCTCGGAAGACCTGCTGACGCGCTTTGCCGACGTTGACCTGCTGGATCGCTACGCCGTTTATCAGCGCTTGATGGACTACTGGGCCGAGGTCATGGCCGACGATATCTATCTCATTGCCGCCAACGGCTGGCAGGAAGCCGCCCGCCCACGCGGCGTGATTAACAACAAGCAGCGCAACATCACGGAAACGCCCGACCTCACCGTCGGCACCGGCAAGAAGGCCAAGAAATACAAGCTGGACCTCATCCCGCCCGCGCTCGTCATCGCCCGTTACTTCGCTGGCGAACAGGCCCGGCTGGACGGCCTGCAGGCCGACGCCGAGTCCGCCGCCCGCGCGCTGGAGGAGTTCATCGAAGAACAAGCGTCGGCCGATGGCAGCGAGGACGACACGCTCAGCGAGGTCAAGAACGACAAGGGCAAAGTCACCAAGACCGAAATCCCCAAACGCCTCAAGGCGCTCAAGGGCGAACCCGACAGCGAGGACGAGGTCGCAGCACTTACGCACTGCAAGACGCTGATGGAGGCCGAAGCCGACGCCAAAAAAGCCGTCAAGGATGCCCAGGCCGAGCTCGACGAGGCCGTGCTTGGCCGCTACGCCACGGTTACCGACGACGAAATCAAACAGCTCGTCGTGGACGACAAATGGCTGGCCGATATTCGTGCCGCCATCGAATCGGAAGTCGAACGCATCACCAACCAGCTCGCCGGCCGCGTGCGGGAGCTGGAAGAACGCTACGCCGAGCGCCTATCAACCATAGAACGCGACGTCGAGAAGTGGGCCGCGAAGGTCGCCGGGCATCTGGAGACCATGGGAGTTCGAGCTGATGTCTCAGCGAAGTGAAGCCACGGAACCACGTGCTGTCCGGGATGTTTCAGCCGTCTATCTGGTGGAAGTCGGCGCGATACAGATTGAAGACATGCCACCCGGGTATAAGCGGTCCGAGGTTGGAAAAATCCCGGAGGATTGGGGCGTATGTAAGCTCGGAAATCTGGCTCACGTTAAGCGCGGGGCTTCGCCACGGCCGATTGCAGACTCTAAATGGTTTGATGCCAAATCGGAGATAGGTTGGCTACGGATTTCTGATGTTGCGAGAGAAGGAAAATACGTAAAAGCGACAGATCAGAGCCTTTCGGAAGCTGGTGTAAAGAGAAGCCGTCTCGTTAAGCCCGGAAACGTGATAATGAGCATGGCTGCTACCGTCGGCCGGCCTGCGATTAATCATAAAACCGTTTGTATCCATGACGGCTTTGTCGTTTTCGACAAGGCACGCCTTTCTTCGGAGTTCTTCTACTATGCCTTATTGGCGATTGAGGATAGGTGGGCTGAGCGGGGGCAGACTGGCTCGCAAGTCAATCTAAATACGGGGTTAATTCGAGCAACTCCGGTTCCTATTCCGACTGTAGAGCGGGAACAAAACGCCATCGCCACCGCCCTGTCGGATGCGGACTCGCTGATCGAATCCCTCGACCGCCTGATTGCCAAAAAGCGCGCCATCAAACAGGCCGCCATGCAACAACTCCTTTCCGGCCAGACCCGCCTGCCGGGCTTCGACGGTGACTGGGAGACGAAGCGGTTGGGACAGATTGCTTCTTTTCATAAGGGCGTCGGTCTAGCCAAAGCAGAGCTAGTGGGTGACGGTACGAGTCCTTGTATCCATTACGGCGAGCTGTTTACCGAATATGGAGAAGTGGTTCGGAATACAAAAAGTCGTACTAATCGAGCTTCGCTTTGCTTTAAATCGTTGTCGAACGACGTGCTGATGCCAACTTCCGACGTCACTCCCAACGGCTTAGCAACGGCCAGCTGCATCATGGAAAACGGCGTGATCCTTGGGGGCGATATTCTCGTGATTCGCAGTCGTGATGGCGAGATCGACGGGTCTTTTCTCGCGTATAAAATCGGAATGGATCATAACCAAATCATGCAGCTTGTTTCGGGAACAACTGTATTCCATATTTATGGGCGCGATATGGCTAATTTCGTTTACGAAGCTCCAAGGATCGAAGAACAACGAGCAATCGTTGACTCGCTTTCTGCAATGGACACTGAAATCGAAGCCCTGAAACGCCGCCGCGACAAGGCTAGCCAGATCAAGCAGGGCATGATGCAAGAACTGCTGACCGGCCGTACGCGGCTGGTTCAACCGGAGCGGGCAGCGTGAGCCAAGGCGATTTAATCCTCTATCGCACCGATGATGGTCGGGCACAGGTTCATCTGCCCGCCGAGGGCGGCGCGATCTGGCTGGCGCACGCGTTTACGCCGATTCAGTTATCAAGGAATACTTGACAACTGTGTGTGATGGAAACGCTACGGTGTCAAGTGAGGGGCGCTATAGGCGGTAAGTACATGCGTCGGAAGCCGCATGTTCTCTTCATTCTGCTTACGGCGTACCAATCGGTCGACAGCATGGCCGCGCTTTTCAGATGTCGTCGGAGAAAGCGTAGTCTCCACACGGGCGGTTTCTTGATCGGGTTTTCACTCTCAGCGCCCTGTTATAAGCCGGCGCGACACATAAGCACTCATAATCAGTGGCCTGCAGAGCGGATGTGGCCAAGAAATTTCTTGATCGTGCTTTGATTGCCGACGGCGAGGGCGCGCTACGGGCAATAAGGGGGAGCGATGATGAGCGATGTAGGCCAGCGAGAGCGCCAGACGCAGCAGCAGGTGCTGCGGCATTTTGTATCGGGCCTGGGGTATCGCTATCTCGGCGACTGGAAGGACCGCGCGAACAATCGCAACATTGAGCCGTCGCTGTTGCGCGAGTGGCTGGGGCGACAGGGACATGGCGATCGGGTTATCACGGCGGCGCTGCGCGAGTTGGATCAGGCGGCGGCGATTTCGGGCAGCCGTACGCTCTATGACGCCAATCGTGCGGTGTACGCGATGCTGCGTTACGGCGTGCATGTGAAGCCGTCGAACGACGAGCGGACGGTCACCGTCTGGCTGATCGACTGGAAGCGACCGCAGAACAACGATTTTGCCGTGGCCGAGGAAGTGACGGTGGTCGGCCAGGCCACCAAGCGCCCGGACGTAGTGCTCTACGTCAACGGCATCGCACTCGGCGTGCTGGAGTTGAAGCGCTCTGTGGTGTCGATGGCCGAGGGCATTCGCCAGCATCTGGATAACCAGAAGGCCGATTTCATTCGCGGCTTCTTTGCCACCACGCAGTTGTTGATGGCGGGCAATGCGACTGAGGGGCTGCGCTACGGCGTGATCGAAACGCCGGAGAAATACTGGCTGGAATGGAAGGAAGAAGACGTCGGCTGGTCCCCGCAGACGCCGGTGGAGCCGAAGTACCCGGCGCCGTGGGATCGGGTGGCCGAGTCCAAGCTGATTGTGCAGTTGAGCTGGCTGTGCGAGAAGCGGCGGTTTCTGGAACTGGTGCACGATTTCATCGTGTTCGATGCGGGCATCAAGAAGACCTGTCGGCAGAACCAGTTTTTTGGTGTGCGTGCGGCTCAGGGTTATGTGCACCAGCGCCAGGGCGGGGTGATCTGGCACACCCAGGGCAGCGGCAAGTCGCTGACGATGGTGTGGCTGGCGAAATGGATTCGCGAGCACGTGACCGACCCGCGCGTGTTGATCATCACGGACCGGACCGAGCTCGATGAACAGATCGAGAAGGTCTTCAAGGGCGTGGACGAGCAGATCTATCGCACCGGCAGCGGCGCGGATCTGATAGAGGTGCTCAATGCGTCCACCGAGTGGTTAATCGCCTCGCTCATCCAAAAGTTCGGTGCCTCTGACGAGGGCGATGTGGATGCTTTTGTCCGTGATCTGCGTAGCCATCTGCCCGAAGGCTTCAAGGCGAAGGGCAATCTATTCGTGTTCGTAGACGAATGTCACCGCACGCAGTCGGGCGATTTGCACCGAGCGATGCGCGCGCTGCTGCCCGAGGCCACGTTGATTGGTTTTACCGGCACGCCGCTGCTCAAGACCGACAAGGCCAAGAGCGTCGAGATCTTCGGCCCGTATATCCACACCTACAAGTACGACGAGGCCGTGCACGACGGCGTGGTGCTGGACTTGCGCTATGAAGCGCGAGATATCGACCAGCGCGTGACCTCCCAGGGCCGGATCGATGAGTGGTTCGAGCGCAAGACCCAGGGCTTGACCGAGTACGCCCGCGGGCAGATCAAAAAGCGCTGGGGCACGCTGCAGAAGGTATTGAGCTCGCGCGATCGGCTGGAGAAGATCGTGGCCGATATCCTCTGGGACATGGCCACCCGCGACCGGCTGATGAGCGGCCACGGCAACGCCATGCTGGTGGCCGGCAGCATCTATTCGGCCTGTCGGCTGTTCGAGATGTTTGAACAGACCGAATTGAAGGGCAAATGCGCCATTGTCACGTCGTACGTACCGTCCACCGCGGCCATCAAGGGCGAGGCGACCGGCGAAGGCGAGACCGAGAAGCTGCACCAGTACGCGATCTATCGCCGCATGTTGGCGGCGCACTTCAACGAGCCGGAAGACAAGGCCGTTCACAAGGCCGAACGGTTCGAGAAAGAGATCAAGAAACGCTTCATCGACGAGCCGGGGCAGATGAAGCTGTTGATCGTGGTCGACAAGCTGCTGACCGGCTTCGATGCGCCGGCGGCGACTTATCTGTATATCGACAAGAAGATGCAGGACCACGCCCTGTTCCAGGCGATCTGCCGGGTGAACCGGCTGCATACGGCGGACAAGGAAGTCGGCTATGTGGTCGATTACAAGGATTTGTTTCGCTCGCTGGAGCAATCGATTCAGGACTACACTGGCGAAGCCTTCGACGGCTTTGACGCCGAGGATGTCGAGGGCTTGCTGGAGGATCGGCTGGCCAAAGCGAAAGAGCGCTTGGAAGAAACACGCGAGGCCGTCAAGGCGCTGTGCGAGCCCGTCGCGCCACCTCAGGATAGTGCGGCCTATCGCCGCTATTTCATCGGCGCCAGCGACGCGCCCCAGGCCCAGAAAAACAACGAGCCCAAGCGCGTGGCGTTGTATCAGTACGTCAGTGCGTTCCTGCGGGCGTATGCCGGTCTGGCCAATGAAATGGCCGAGGCGGGCTACAGCGCCGACGAGGCCGCGCGCATCAAGGCAGAAGTGCTTCACTACGAGCGCGTGCGGGAAGAGATCAAGCTTGCCAGCGGTGACTACGTGGACATGAAGCTCTACGAGCCGGCGATGCGGCATCTGATCGATACCTATATCCGTGCCGAAGACTCGGTACAGGTGTCGGCGTTCGATGATCAGACGCTGGTCGAGCTGATTCTCGAGCGCGGCGAAGTTGCCGTGGAAGCGCTGCCGGAGTCGATTGCCGGCGAGCCGGAAGCGATGGCCGAGACCATCGAAAATAACGTGCGCCGACTGATCATCGACGAAATGTCGGTGAATCCGCGCTATTACGAAAAGATGTCGGAACTGCTGGACGCGCTGATTGCCGCACGCCGCCAGGACGCGCTGGACTATCAGGAATATCTTCGTCGAGTCGTCGAACTGACACGACAGGCAGCGCCGCGCGCGCAGCGCACGAGCTACCCGCCAGAGATCAATACGCCGGCAAAACAGGCGCTCTACGACAATCTGGGGCAGGATGGCACGCTAGTCGCACAATTAAACGCGAAAATACGGGCCACTGCTGAAGCCGGCTGGCGCGATAATATTTTTAAGCAGCGCAAGGTCAGGCGAGCGATGGACGCCGTGCTTTCAAGCCGCGTTGCCGATGGTTCCCCGATTGATGCCGACTCGCTATTCGAGCTAGTCAAGGCTCAGCGTGAGTACTGAAACCAGCCGGCTGACTGTTCGCGGGATTACCGTCGAGGTGCGCCGCAAGCCTATCAAGAATCTGCACGTCGGCGTCTACCCGCCGGACGGGCGGGTTCGCGTGGCGGCGCCCTCCCGCCTAGATGACGATGCCATCCGGCTTGCCGTCGTCTCGCGTCTGTCGTGGATACGTCGACAGCGGCAATCGTTTGACCAACAGGCGCGAGAGTCCCCGCGCCAGATGGTGACCGGGGAAAGTCACTTCTTTCAGGGGCAGCGGTATCGGCTGAACGTGGTCGAGGGAAAAGGTCCGCCGGGCGTACATATCCGCGGTCGGTCGGAAATGAGACTGACCGTTGCGCCGAACACACCGGTCGCACGCCGCCGCGACATACTTGAAGGTTGGTATCGCGCCGCCCTGAAGGATGCGATCGCACCCATGGTCGAGATGTGGGCGCCGGTTCTGAATGTGTCCGTCAAAGAAGCCCGTGTTCGGAAAATGAAGACCCGCTGGGGCTCTTGCAGCATTGCCGCCGGCCGGATCTGGCTTAACCTCGAGCTGATTCGCAAGCCGCCGATTTGTCTGGAGTACATCGTGGTGCACGAAATGGTGCATTTGCTGGAGCGCCACCACACGCCGCGCTTCCGGGCGTTGATGGATCAGTTTCTGCCGGATTGGCGGCTGCGGCGAGATAGATTGAATCGCGCGCCGTTAGCGCATGCGGATTGGCTCTACTAGTCATCCGACCTGCCGTTGACGCTACCGAGCCAAGTTTGGCGACTGAGCTTAACCTCAAGTTACGCCGTATCGACTCCGGTAAGTCTTGATGGCGTCCAGCCGCTCGGCGGCCAGGCCGCGCTGCTCGGCATAAGCCACGACATCATCAAGCGTCGCCACGGCCACGGTGGTGATGCCTTCGTCGGCGGCCAGGGCGGCTAGCGGGGACCGATCGTCGGCGCCGCGTTCCTGGCGATCCAGGGCGATGAGTACGGCGGCGACTTCGCTGCCGGCGGCCCGAATCAGGGCAATGGCCTCACGTACGGCGGTACCCGCGGTGATGACGTCATCGACGATGACCACCCGCTTGCCCAGCGGCGCGCCCACCAGCGTGCCGCCTTCGCCGTGGTCCTTGGCTTCCTTGCGATTATAGGTAAACGGCACGTCGTGGCCGTGGGCGGCCAGTGCCGTGGCCACGGTGGCTACCAGCGGAATGCCTTTGTAGGCCGGGCCGAACAGGCTGTCGTAATCGATTCCCGCGGCCGTGAGTGCTGCGGCATAACTTGTAGCCAGCCGCTGCATGCCGGCGCCGGAAGCGATTTCGCCCATGTTGAAGAAATAGGGGCTGACGCGGCCTGACTTGAGCGTGAACTCACCGAACTTGAGCGCTTTGTATTCATCAGCCAGGGCGAGAAACGCCTGGGCGGGATCGAGGGCGGCTTCGGACATCGGCAGGGGTTTCCGTGGAGAGACAGGCAAGTACGTATGATAAGAGCCCTGTCGCGACGTGACGAATCGGCGGACATGTCTTTTAGCCAACGGGAACAGATTGCATGCGGGTGATGTCCTTCAACGCCAACGGCATCCGAGCGGCCCAGCGCAAGGGCTTTTTCGAGTGGATGGCCGCCCAGGATCCGGACGTGGTCTGTATCCAGGAGCTGAAAGCCCAGCAGCATCAGCTGGACGGTATCGAGGCGTTCTGGCCGGCCGGCTATCACTGTTTTTACGAAGAGGCGACCTCGCGCAAGGGCTATTCCGGCGTGGCGATTTACACCAAGCGCGAGCCGGATGCGCTCATCCGCGGCATGGGCCACGAAGAGTTCGATGCCGAGGGCCGTTATATCGAGGCCGTGTTCGAGACCGAGAACGGCCCACTTCGTATCGCCAGCCTTTACGCGCCGTCGGGCTCCTCCGGCGATCATCGCCAGGATTCCAAGGAACGCTATCTGGTCTATTTTCTGGACGTGCTGCGGGAAAAAGCCGCGTCGCCGGGCGAGACTTTGGTGTGCGGCGATTGGAACATCGCGCACAAGGAAATTGATCTGAAGAACTGGAAGAACAACAAGAAGAATTCGGGCTTTCTACCGCACGAGCGCGAGTGGATGGATGCCGTATTCGGCGAGGTGGGCATGGTCGATGTCTTTCGCCGGGTCAATCCCCACGAAGATCAGTTCACCTGGTGGTCGCAGCGCGGGGCAGCCTGGGACAACAACGTGGGCTGGCGTATCGATTACCACGTGGCCACCCCGGGGCTGGCCAGCGCGGCCACGGCCGAATATGTCTATCGGGAATCACGGCTGTCGGATCATGCACCGTTGACCATCGACTATGACGTTGGATTCTGAGTATCGCGTGGCCGGGCGTGCCGGGGCGCCGGCCACGCGCAAGAAACGCGACTGGCGCGCCGCCCTTGTGACCTATACCCGCCCGCGGGTGGTGGGCATGGGTTTCTTGGGCTTTTCCTCGGGCCTGCCGTTTCTGCTGGTCTTTTCGACCCTGTCGGCGTGGCTGGCCACGGCGGGCGTGTCCAAGACCACCATCGGATTGTTCTCGTGGCTGGGCCTGACGTATTCGTTCAAGTTCGTGCTGGCGCCGTTTATCGACCGGATTCGCCTGCCGGGTCTTGGGGCATGGCTGGGCAAGCGCCGGGCCTGGATGCTGCTGGCCCAGGCCGGGCTCATGGCTGGGCTGCTGGCCATGGCCGGGACTGATCCCACCACCGCACTCTCGAGCATGGCCTGGTTCGGCCTGCTGGTGGCCTTTGCTTCGTCGATTCAGGATATCTCGATCGATGCCTGGCGGATCGAGGCCGTGGCATCGGATCTGCAGGGGGCGATGGCAGCCACCTATCTGGCCGGCTATCGCATCGCCATGTTGGTCGCCGGAGCGGGCTCGTTCTATATCGCCGCGGCCTCGTCCTGGCCCACGGCTTATGTCGTGATGGCGGGTCTGGTGGTCATCGGCATGATCACAGTGCTCTTGCTGGGCGAGCCGGACGTCGAAACCGGGGCCGAGGTGGAGCTGCGCGAGCAGTGGGCGGTGGACTGGCTGGCGCGCCGCTCCCACCAGCCCGCCTGGTTCCAGACCGCCGCTCGCTGGGTGATCGGCGCCGTGGTCTGCCCGTTTTGGGATTTTCTGGCGCGTTACGGGCGTGTGGCGCTGGTGATACTGGCGGTGGTGGGCCTGTATCGCGCCTGCGAGATCACGCTGGCGGTCATGTCGAATCCGTTTTACCTGGATATCGGCTATAGCCCGGAAGAAATCGCCAGCGTGACCAAGATCTTCGGGCTGGTGATGGTGCTGACCGGGGCGGCACTCGGCGGCGTGCTGGTCGCCCGAATCGGCGTGCTGCGGGCCGCGCTCGTGGGGGCGGTCCTCTCGCCGGCCTCGAACCTGATGTTCGTGTGGCTGTCCTGGCAGACCGAGCCCGGCGTTACGGCTCTGGCGGCGGTGATCTCGGTCGAGAATCTGGCCAACGGCATGGCCATGACAGCCTTCATTGCTTATCTGTCCAGCCTGACCAACGTGGCTTATACGGCTACCCAATACGCGCTGTTCTCGTCATTGATGACCCTGCCGGGCAAGTTTGTCGGCGGGTTCTCCGGCTGGGTGGTTGAGCGCTTTGGTTACGGTTGGTTCTTTTTCGATACCGCGCTCATCGGCCTGCCGGTGATCGTGCTGCTTGGCGTTTTACTCATAATCGGACCCCGACCCGGAGATGCGCGATGACCCTGTCTAGAACGGCCTCGATTGCTCTGTTGGCGCTGGCTGCGACCCCTTTGGCCGGGCTGGCCGCAGACAAGGACAGCGATAGCCAAACCGCTATGACGCTCTATGCCGACGGCATGGCCGTCGTGCAGCAAACCCGCAATGAAACGCTTAAGGCCGGCACGCAGCGCCTGGCGTGGCCGCTTGCCGCAAGGCCGCAGCCGGGCAGCCTGGCGCTCTTAGGCCAGGGCGTGCGCCTGCTGGGTTATGACCAAGGCCCGGGCGCCGGCGCCGGGCTGGACAGTCGTATCGGCCAGAGTGTGACCATTGCCGACGCGCCCGGTGCAACGCCGCGTGAGGGCCGGCTTTTGGCCGTGGACGGCAACGCGGCCCGCGTACGCGTGGATGACCGGGTGCTGCGTATTGCCTTGGACGGGCCGGCGGTCATCGGCTGGCCGGCTGCTGCGGCGAGCGAGGATGCCAACGACGATGCGCTGTCATTACAGCTGGCCGCCGACAAGGCAGGCCGGCAGGCGGTCTCGCTTTGGTATCAGCGCGCTGCCCCGGCCTGGCAGGCCCGGTATTCGGGCGTCTATGACGCAAAGGCACAGAAGCTGCGGCTTGCGGCTACGGCCGTCATCGACAACACAACGGATCAGGCGTTGAATGCTGACAGCGCGTGGCTGGTGGCCGGCCAGGCCCAGCGTGTGGGCGAGGCCGCGCCCCAGCCCATGATGATGGCGGCCAAAGCCCAAACGAGGGCGGCAGCGCCGGTCGGCCCGGCCGAGGCCGTGGGTGGGTTGTATCGTTATCCCCTGGCCGATGGTCTGAACGTGCCGGCTGGGGCCACTCGCGGTGTCGCACTGATGCCGCCCGTCAGCGTCAAGGCCACGCGTGAGACGCGTTTTTCGCACTACGCGATGGCCGACAGCGGGTCGGGCCGCGAGCACGCCCAGCGGATACTTCACGTGGCCGACGTGGGCGATCAGCCACTACCGGCCGGCGCGGTGCAGGTCTACGACAGCCAAGGCCAGGCGCAGCTGCTCGGCGCCGATACCCTCGACGATACCCCGGCCGGCGCACCGCTCACGCTGACGCTGGGCCAGGCCTTCGACATCACAGCCAGCCGTGAGGTCACGACCGGCAAAGCGTCCAACGCGCGCCGCGTGTCGATGACGCTGTATAACGCCACCGATAAACCGCGCCGGGTCACCATCATAGAAACGCTGCCGGACGGCGCGCGCTTGAGCGACGAATCACCCAAGCCGGCCGGGCGCGACGACGGCGCGCCGATGTGGGAGATCCAGGTGCCGGCGCAGGGTCAGGCGCGCTTTGCCTATGGTTTCACGCTGGCCGAGCCCGCGGCCGAGTGAGCCGCTGGCCGGCCGATCAGTGATCGCGCTTGACGATCTCTGCGGCCAGCGCCCGGAGATCGTCGGCCGGCTCGCCCAGGATATCCAGAGCGGCCGTGGCCTCTGTATACAGGCGCTCGGCCAGCGCCTTGGCCTCGTCGAGCCCCATGAGCGCCGGATAGGTGGCCTTGTCATGGGCCGCGTCGGCGCCTTGTTGCTTGCCGAGCGCTTCGGTGGTGGCCTCGACGTCTAGCACGTCGTCGCGCACCTGAAAGGCAAGGCCGATGCGCTGGGCGAAGATCTCCAGGCACTCGGCGACGTCGGGAGAGAGGTCATCCGCGGCAGCGGCGGCCATCATCACGCAGGCCACGAGCAGGGCGCCGGTCTTAAGCGTATGGATGGTCTCCAGATCTTCGAGCGTGACGTCGTCGCGCGCTTCGCTGGCCATATCCAGCGCCTGGCCGCCCACCATGCCGCGCGAGCCCACACAGCGCGCTAGCCGCTGGATCACCGCCACGCGCGCGGCCGGGCGATCGTCCAGACCGGCGTGGGTGGCCACGATCTCAAACGCCAGCGACTGCAGAGCGTCGCCGGCCAGAATGGCCGTGGCGTCGTCGAAAGCCACATGCGTGGTGGGCCGGCCGCGCCGCAGGTCGTCGTCGTCCATGGCCGGCAGGTCGTCGTGGACCAGCGAGTAGGCATGGATCAGCTCGATGGCTGCGGCCGCGCCGTCGACCCGCGATAACGGCACGCCCAGAGCGGTGGCCGTGGCATACACAAGCCGCGGGCGAACCCGCTTGCCCGGCGACAGAGCCGCATAGCGCATCGCCTCGTGCAGGCGTGCCGGTGCCCGGTCGTCGGTGGGCAGGCAGGCTTCAAGCACGTGTTCGATGCGTTGGCTATAATGCGTCGCTTGATTGGGTTCCATCGGCGGCTCAAAGGTTGTCGGCCGACTGGAACAAGCCGTCGGCAAGATCGGTGGCGGGCAAGCTAGCCGTCGATCGCAAACCGCGTCAAGCAAGACGCATCGACGCTCCGACCGCCGGCCAAGCCGCGCTGGCTATACAAACTGGGAAGTCGCTCGTTCATGTCACACCCCTCGCTTCAGACGCATTCGGCGCGCCGGGCGCTGGCGTTTCAGGATGAAATCCTGCCCAGCGTGTCGCGCACCTTTGCCCTGACCATTCCCGAGCTGCCCGAGCCGCTGCGGGTGGCTATCGGTAATGCCTATCTGCTGTGCCGGATCGCCGACACCATCGAGGACGACGCCGACATGGCGCGCGCCGACAAGGCCGCCTGGCACGCCGAGTTCATCACTGTGGTCGAGACCGGCCAGGGCGCCGGGGAATTCGGCGCGCGTTTGGCGCCGCTGCTGTGCTCGGAAACGCTGGCCGACGAGCGCCGTCTGGTTGAGAACACCGACGAGGTGATGACGGTCACCCACGGCCTGGGTGCGACTCGGCAGGCGGCCGTGGCCCGCTGTGTGCGCATTATGTGCGACGGCATGCCCGAATATGAAGGGGCGGCCACCGTGGACGGCCTGCCTACGCTGGTGCATCTGGATCGTTATTGTTATTTCGTGGCCGGCGTGGTCGGCGAGATGCTGACCACGCTGTTTACCGACTATGAGCCGGCCATGGGCGAGCACAATGCCGAGCTCAATCGCCTGGCTGTGTCGTTCGGCCAGGGCCTGCAGATGACCAATATCCTCAAGGATATCTGGACCGATCGGGCCCGCGGTGTGTGCTGGCTGCCCCGGGATGTGTTTGCCCGCCACGGCTTTAACCTGTCAGCACTTGGCCCCGAGGGCAGTCGGGATCCGGCGTTTGCCGCCGGCCTGTCCGAGCTGATCGGCCTGGCCCACGGTCATCTGCGAAATGCTCTGGAATATACGCTGACCATCCCCGGCCACCAGAAAGGGATGCGGCGTTTCTGTCTGTGGGCGATTGGTCTGGCGCTGCTCACGCTGCGCAAGATTCAGAACAACCCGGGCTTTACCGACTCGCGCGAGGTCAAAGTCTCGCGGCGCAGCGTGCAGGCCACGGTGTTGACTACCAATCTGGCGGTGGCCGACGACGACCGACTGCGGCATCTGTTTCATATGACCGCGGCTGACCTGCCGGCCTTGACGCCCAAGATTGCCGACGTGCCGGGCGCGCCTATCGCTGATCAATCAGGCGACGACCTGGCCAGCCTGCCGAGCCCGGTCGATGCCAAGGCGGGCGCGCCGGCGGGCCTTGAAGCGGCTATCGAGGCCGCCGTGGGCCGCCTGAACGCCGACCAGAAGCCCGACGGGCACTGGTGCTACGAGTGCGAGGCCGACTGCACGATCCCGGCCGAATATATCTTGATGATGCACTTCGTCGGCGACATCGATCAGGCGCTGCAGGCGCGTATCGCGCGGTTCATCCGCACCAAGCAGGCCGCCCACGGCGGCTGGCCGCTCTACTACGGCGGGGATCTGGATCAATCCTGCTCGGTGAAGTGTTATTACGCGCTCAAGCTGGCCGGCGACGATGTCGACGCCGCCCACATGGTGCACGCCCGCGAAGCAATTCGTGCCCGTGGCGGGGCCGGCAACGTCAATGTGTTCACGCTGATTGCTCTGGCCCAGTTTGGCCAGGTGCCCTGGCGCGCCGTGCCGTTCATTCCGGTGGAGGTCATGCTCATGCCGGAAGCCTCGCCGTTTCACCTGTCCAAGGTGAGCTACTGGTCGCGTACGGTCATGGTGCCCCTGTTCATCCTGACCAGCCTGCGGGTCATGGCCAAAAACCCGGCCGGCGTCAACGTGCGCGAGCTATTCACCGTGCCGCCCGAGCAGCAGCGCGATTTCGTGCCGGTCGACTCGCCTCTACAGCACTTTTTCAAGGGGCTGGACAGCGTGGGGCGACGCTTCGAACCGCTGATCCCGCAGTTCATCCGCAAGAAGGCCATCAAGAAAGCCGAGGCCTGGATCATCGAGCGGCTGAACGGCACCGACGGCATCGGGGCGATCTTCCCGGCCATGGTCAACGTCTACGAAGCCCTCGGCGAGCTGGGCTATCCGGCCGATCATCCCTATCGCGCTGACACCCGTCGCGCCATCGATGACCTGGTCTTCGATCACGGCGACGCCGCCAACGTCCAGCCGTGCATGTCACCGGTGTGGGATACCTGTCTGGGCGGCCTGGCCCTGCAAGAAGCCGCGGCCACGGGCGACACGCCGGCCGTGCGGGCCGGCCTGGATTGGCTGGCCGCCCGCCAGGTCTGCGACGGGCCGGGCGACTGGCGCGATCATCATCCGGGGCTGGCCGGCGGCGGCTGGCCGTTCCAGTACGCCAACGATCACTATCCCGACCTGGACGACACGGCGGTGGTCGCCTGGGCGATGTACAACACCGGCGACCATGCCACCTACGGCCGGGCGATCACCCGGGCGATCGACTGGCTGATCGGCATGCAGTCCAAAAACGGCGGCATTGCCGCCTTCGACTCGGACAACAACCACGAGTATCTCAACGCGATTCCGTTTGCCGACCACGGCGCGCTGCTCGATCCGCCCACGGCCGACGTCACCGCGCGTGTGCTCACGCTGGCCGGGCGGCTACGCCGGCCCGAGGATAAGCCCTTCATCCAGCGCGCACTGGCCTATCTCAAGCGCGAGCAGGAGGCCGACGGCTCCTGGTTCGGCCGCTGGGGTACCAACTATATCTATGGCACCTGGTCGGTGCTGATGGCCGCCGAAGCGCTGGGCGAGGACATGCGCCAGGACTGGCTGCAACGCGCTGTGGCCTATATCAAAGGGATGCAGCGCGCCGACGGCAGCTGGGGCGAGGACAACGGGACCTATTGGAACCCGCCGCGCGGCCGGGCCGATATCTCCACCAGCTTCCAGACCGCCTGGGCCATGCTGGCGCTGATGGCCGCCGGCGAGCGGGGAACTCCGGCATTGGCCCGCGGCGCGGCCTGGCTGATTGCCGCCCAGGGTGCCGACGGCGCCTGGCATGATCCGGAACATACGGCACCGGGCTTTCCGCGAGTGTTTTATCTCAAGTATCACGGCTATACGTACTATTTCCCCATGTGGGCGCTGGCGCGTTATCGCAATAGTCAGGCGGGCGTGGCCTCGCCGGTCAGCGAGCCGCTTGAGTATTAAATGAGCCTGCCGGCCCCGAATCAGATCGCCTATATCGCGGCTCTTCCCGGCGAAGCGCGTGCGCTGGCGCGTCTGCCGGCGCTGGGCGTGGCCCGTCGTGCTGATGGCAGCCAGGTGCGCCTGGGTGGCATGGGCGCGGCCCGCGCCGAGGCCGCAGCCCGTGCCGCGGTTGTCGAGGGGGCGAGCGCGCTGGTTAGCTGGGGCGTGGCGGCTGCCCTGGCGCCGCGGTGGGCCGCGGGGGATCTTCTGCTGGCCGATCAGCTGATCGGCCACGACGGCACGCCGTATCCGATCGACCGGGAATGGCGAGCGGCGGTCGTTGCCGGCCTGGGCCCGACTACGGCCGCGGCGTCGGCTACGCTCGTTGAAAGCCCCGAGGTGGTGGCCGACGTGGCCGCCAAGCGCGCGCTGCATGCCCAAACCGGCGCCGACGCCCTGGATATGGAAAGCGCGGCCATCGCCCGCGTGGCCGCCGAGCATGGCTTGCCGTTTCTCGCGGTACGGGTGGTGCTTGATGATGCCAATACCGGTCTGCCGGCGGCAGCTCGAGTGGCCATGGATGAAGCCGGCCGGCTTCAGCCGGCAGCCCTTGCCCGTGGGCTGATACGGAAACCGCTGGCCCTGCATCGCCAGCTGCGCGGCATGAAACAGCTGGCTGTGGCGTACCGGGCCGCGCGCATCACGCTGGAGCGCGTGGCCCTCGCCATGGCCGCGCGGCGCGCCGCATGAATACGCCGCGCGTGTCCGCGATACTCGCCGCCTGGGTCGATCTGATGACGCGCCGCGCTGTCTGGGTGGTGCTGTTTGGGGTCGTGCTCACGCTACTGGCCGGTGGCTACGCCGCGACCCATCTGTCGATGGATACCGACGATGCCGACTTGATCAGCAAGCAGGTCGACTGGCGCCAGACCTATATCGCCTACCAGGACGCGTTTCCGGTCTATACCGACAACCTGGTCATCGTCGTCGACGGCGCCAATGCCGGCGTGGCCTCTGCGGCCACCGAGCGCCTAGCGGCCGCGCTTCGCGATCAGCCGGATCTGTTTGGTTCGGTTTACGAGCCGGGCGGCGGGGCGTTTTTCGCCCAAAACGGCCTCCTGTATTTAGACACGCCAGAACTTGCCGATCTGGCCGATCGGCTCAACCGTCTGCAACCGTTTCTGGGCCGACTGGCGGCCGATCCGACGCTACCCACGTTCTTCGATCTGCTGGATCAGGCCATGGCGCCCGACGCGCCGGTGGATCTGAATCTGACGCCGGTATTCTCCGAGCTGTACAGCGTGTTCAAGGCGGCCAACAACGACGTCTTCGGCCAGCTGTCCTGGCAGCAGCTCATCGGCGGCGATCAACCCGGCGTCTCGGACCGTCGCTTCATCATCGCCAAGCCCAAGCTCGACTATGGCCGGCTGCTACCGGCCGAGCCGGCCATGCAGGCCGTGGAAGCCGCGGACGCGGGCCTGGATTTGAACGAGGCCCACGGCGCGACGGTGCGCCAGACCGGCGAAGTGGCCCTGTCCGACGAAGAGCTGGAAAGCGTGACCCAGGGCGCGGCCTGGGGCGCAGCACTCGCGCTGACGATCGTGGCGATCCTGTTGTACGTCGGCCTGCGCTCCTGGCGGCTGATGGGGGTCTCACTGGTCAGCCTGATCGCGGGTCTGTTGGGGACGGCCGCGTTCGCTGCCCTCGCTGTCGGCCGCCTCAACCTAATTTCGATCGCTTTCGCCGTGCTGTATATCGGCCTGGGCATCGACTATGCGATTCATGTGTGCCTGCGCTATCGCGAGGCCCTGGGTGAGTTGATCCAGCAGGCCGGCGCCGCCCTCGAGGATCGGGCCGGGGCGGTGCGTCGGGCGCTGTCGGCGGCCATCGGCGACGTGGGTATCTCGCTGGTGCTGTGCGCGGTGACCACGGCGGCCGGCTTTTTTGCGTTCCTGCCCACGTCCTACTCCGGAGTGGCCGAGCTCGGCCTGATTTCCGGGGCCGGCATGTTTATCAGCCTGGTGGTGAGCCTGACCTTCCTGCCGGCTGCGGTATCGCTGGTCCGGCCCTGGACGCCGACGCGTGCCGATCGCGCCTCGAAGGCACCGTATATCGGCCGTCGTGCCCAGCGGATAATTTGGGCGGTGGCGCTCGTGGCCACCGTGGCCTCGGCCGCCGCGCTGCCGTTCGTGTCGTTCAATCCCAGCGCGCTGGATCTGAAAAACCCCAACGCCGAATCGGTCAAGACCTATCGCGATCTGTTGGCCACCAGCGATCGCTCGCCGCTGACCTTGGTGGCCACCCGCGATTCGCTGGACGCGGCCAATAAGCTGGCCGAGCGCATCGCGGGCCAGCCGCATGTGTCGTCCGCGATCACGGTGGCTGACTATATCCCGACCGACCAGGACGACAAGCTGGCCATCATCGGCGACCTGGCACTGACGCTGGCATTGATGTCGCCGGATATGAGTCAGCCGGCCGCGCCCGCGGATCAGCGTGGCGCGCTGGATTCGTTCGCGCAGTCGCTCGCCGATTATCGCGCCCGGCAAAGCGATCCTTCGCCGGCAGCAAAACGTCTGGCCAACGCGCTGGCACGCTGGCAGCAACAACAGTCCGGCTTGACCGCCGAGCAGCAGAGCGCCCGGTTGACCGACCTGCGCGAGCGTATCCTGTCGGGGCTCCCGCGTCAGATCGATCAGCTGTCGGCCTCGCTGTCGGCCTCACGGGTCACGCTTGCCAACCTGCCGGCGGATCTGCGCCAGCGCTGGGTTTCCTCCGACGGCGTCTATCGCGTCGAGGTCACGCCAAAAGGCGATCTGTCTCAAGGTGATGCCATGGCCCAGTTCGTGAACTCGGTGCAGGCCGTGGCGCCGGATATCACCGGCGCCCCCGTGCTCGAGCTGTCCGCGGGCGCCACGGTGTCGCATGCTTTCGTCATGGCATTCATCTATGCCGGTGTTTTCATCACACTGTTCCTGCTGGTGCTGTTGCGGAGTCTGGTGGACACGCTTCGTGTACTGGCACCGCTGGCGCTGTCTGGGTTGATTCTGGCTGCGGCCACCGTGTGGTTCGGCCTGCCGTTCAACTTCGCCAACGTCATCGCGTTGCCGCTGCTGTTGGGCGTGGGCGTGGATAGCGGTATTCACGTCGTGCATCGCCTGCGCGGCCATTCGCGTAGCCGCGCTTTTCTTGCCACCAGTACGGCGCGCGCGGTGTTGTTGTCCTCGGCCACGACCATGGCCGGCTTTGGCTCGCTGGCGTTTTCTCACCATGCAGGCACCGCGAGCATGGGCCTGCTGCTGACGATCGGTATGCTGGCTATTCTGGCGACCACGCTGATTCTCGTGCCGGCGCTGTTCCCGGTCGAGCATCAATCGGAAGATGTCGAATGACCGATCACGTAGACCAAGACACGGTGTCGCGCCCGTTGGATGCGCGCCTGGCCCGAGCGCTGGTGCGTCCGCTGGAGGATACCGCGGCTCGGCCAAACCATCTGACCACGCTGCGTCTGGCGCTGGGCCTGCTGGCCGCTTGGTGTGTGTCCTACGAAAGCCTGGCGGTGGCCAACATCGGCGCGTTCGTATTCGCGTTGTCGAACTTCGTCGATCACACCGACGGCGAGCTGGCCCGGATCACGGGGGCCGCCAGCCGGCTGGGCCATGCCTACGATCTGGCCTGTGATGCGATTATCCACACGCTGCTGTTCGTCGCCCTGGGCTGGGGGCTGGAAGATACCGCTTTAGGAACGGCAGCGCCGGTCATGGGGCTGGTGGCCGGCGGCGCCATTGCGTTCATCTTCTGGCGGCATATGGTCATGGAGGATGAACTGGGCAAGGCCGGCGCCAAGCTGCCCTCGGCCGGCTGGTTCGAAATCGAGGACGTACTGTATCTGTTCCCGTTGGTGACGCTGCTCGATGTGCGTGAGCCGTTTCTGATCGCGGCGTTCGTTGGCGCACCGGCGTTCGCCGTCTGGCTTGGCTGGTATTTCCGAGTGCTGCGCGCGCGTCGCAGCCAAGGGGGTTAAGGATGCGATGTCTGATCACCGGCGCGACCGGGTTCGTTGGCAGCGCGGTCGCGCGTGCGGCCCTGCGCGATGGGTGGCAGGTGCGGATCACACGGCGGCCGGCCAGCGACATGCGGGCTCTCGAAGGCCTCGACGTGGAGCCCGTAGCCGTGGACCTGTCGAGCACGGCGGCCCTTACCGAGGCCATGAGCGACTGCGAGGCCGTCTTTCACGTGGCCGCCGATTATCGGCTCTGGGCGCCAAACAGCGACGAGCTCTACGAGAACAACGTGGAAGGCACGCGCCGTATCTGTGAGGCTGCGTTGGCCGCCGGCGTCACACGCGTGGTTTATACCTCGAGCGTGGCCACGCTGGGCCTGCCCAAGAATGGCGGCCCGGGTGACGAAGCGACGCCCGTGGCCCTGTCCGACATGATCGGGCACTACAAGCGCTCGAAGTTTCTGGCCGAAGAGGTCGCTCGGGAATACGCCGAGCGCGACCTGGATATCGTCATCGTCAACCCGTCGGCGCCGATCGGTCCTCGCGATCACAAGCCCACGCCCACCGGGCAGATGGTGCTGGAAGCCGCGGCCGGGCGTATGCCGGCGTTCGTGGATACGGGTTTGAACGTCGCCCACGTCGACGACGTCGCCCGCGGCCATTTGCTGGCCTATGCCAAGGGTCAGGCCGGGCGCCGTTATGTGCTCGGCGGAGCGGACATGACGCTGGCCGAAATACTGGCCATGGTGGCCGAGATCGTGGAGCGCCCGGCGCCCAAAATCCGTCTGCCGCATAACGTGGTGCTGCCGATCGCGCACGTGGCCGAGCGTGTGGCGCGGGTCACCGGCAAGCCGCCACGGGTCACCGTCGACGGCGTCAAGTTGGCCAAGAAACATATGTTCTTCTCACACGCCCGGGCGGCCGAGGAGCTGGGCTATCGCGCCCGGCCGGCCCGCGACGCGCTGGCCGATGCCGTGGCCTGGTACTACGCGCATCGCTATCTGCCGGGAGGCCGGCGGCCGGTTTCGTGATGCGTCTGATCGCGGCGCTTGTGCTTTTATGGCCTGTCTTGGCCTTGGCCGAGGCACGTCCGCCGGAGGCGATCGCCGGGTTCTGGCAGACCGAAGGCGACGAAGCCGTGATCCAGATCCGTGTAGAAGGCCATGACTTTCCCGGCACCATCGTATGGCTGGCCGAGGATCATTATCCCGCCGATGATCCACGCGGCATGGGCGGCCAGATCGTCGTCGATCGCGACAATCCGGACCCGGCCAAACGCAATCGAGCCTTGATTGGCCTGACGTTGTTAAAGAATCTGGATTATCATGTATCCAGCAACGATCCCGACAACGCAGAAGCACGCTGGATCAACGGCCGGATCTACGACAGCGAGCGGGGCAAGTGGTACGACTGCAACCTCTGGCTGGCCGACGCCGATCACCTAAAGGTCCACGGCTATATCGGCGTGCCGCTGCTGGGAAAGACCACGACGTGGACCCGCGTCGCCGACCCCGCGCGCCAAGCGCCGGTCCCGCCCGGCCCCTGACAGGAGAACGTGTCATGACCGACTATGTTCGTTATCGCGACGACCTGGAAACCGTCCCGGACAACGAAGACGCCCAGATCGACGACATCGTGCGCTACCTGCGCATCACACAGAAGCGCACCTTCGACGAACGGCGCCACGCCACGCGCGATACCCATGCCAAGGGGCAGGGGTTTTTGAAAGGCACGTTCACCATCGAGCCGGATTTGCCTGAGGAACTGGCCCAGAGCCTGTTCGCCACGCCGGGCCACCACGATGCGGTGCTGCGTTTTGCCACCGAGCCGGGCGCCATGCTCGATGACCGAGTGCCGGCCGCCCGCGGGCTGGGCCTCAAAGTGTTTGATATCGACGGCGACAAGATGGCCGGCGACGGGCGGCGCACGCAGGATTTCACCTTCAACAACTGCCCGATCCTGCCGCTCACCGACGTGCCGACGTATCGTGAGATTCACTATCTGAAAGCCGAGTACGGGCACGACCCCGATCTCTTGGCCGCCAAGATCGGCGAGCGAGACGACGCCGATCTGCAGACGCTGTTCGAGCGTCTTCCAAACATCGACCTACTGGCCAACAGCTACTACAGCCAGTCGGCGTTCCGTTTTGGCGACTATGTCTGCAAATACGCGCTGATGCCCAACCGCGAAGCCCAGCGCGCACTGGCTGCACGGCCGGTGACCGACGACGATTCGCCGGGTGTGCTGACCGAGTGGCTGACAGACTTCATGGCCGACAACGAGGCCGGCTTCGATTTCTGTATCCAGTTACAGACCGATACCACACGCATGCCTATCGAGGATGCCTCGGTGGACTGGCCCGTGGGCGAAAGTGCCTATCGTAAAGTGGCCACGCTGACCCTGCCGCCGCAAAACCCTTACACGCCGGCGCGTCGTGTGTTTTGCGATGACGTCTTGGGGTTTGACGGCTGGTTGGGCCGGGCGGACTTGCGGCCGCTGGGCTCGATCAACCGCGTGCGCGCCAAGGCTTATCGGGCGTCCTCGGCCATGCGTCATCATCTGAACCAGCGCGCCGAGTTCGAGCCGGCCTCGATCGCCGACGTGCCCGATTAGCCCCGTGTTGTCGCGATCAAAGACGACCGTCTTTTCATTCTCGTTCCTAGGGCGTGTCGTCATGAGATATGACGTCGCATTGCCCGCGCCGGGCGTGGCAGGCAAGGCGCGGGCCGCCGAGCGTGGCGAGCCACGGTCAAGGCCCACAACGCCGCATGGCGCGTCCGGCGCGGGCAACCCGCCAGGGTCGGCGGCCAAGCCCCGGCAATCCTGCGCCATAGACAATTTAAGGGCTCGCTCATGTGGAACGACCACGCGACGCTCGCGATGCCTTGTCTTGCCGCGGCTTGGCGGCCGATGCGCCGCCTTATCTCATCACGATACGCCCTAGTGGACGGTCAGGCCTCACTCATCGATACGCCGGCTGCCCCGATCCGGGTGGCCGGCCAGCCCTACGAGGCCCTGCCGGATGATCTGTATATCCCGCCGGACGCGCTGCGCGTATTTCTGGAAGCTTTCGAAGGCCCACTGGATCTGTTGCTCTATCTGATCCGACGTCAGAACCTCGATATTCTCGACATCCCCGTATTCACCATCACGCAGCAATATCTAGCCTACATCGAGCTGATGGAAGAAATGGCCATCGAGCTGGCCGGCGAGTATTTGCTGATGGCGGCCATGCTGGCCGAGATCAAATCCCGCATGCTGCTGCCGAGACCGGTCGAAGACGACGTCGAGGATGAGGCTGACCCCCGGGCCGAGCTGGTTCGGCGGCTGGCTGAGTATGAGCGGTTCAAGAGCGCGGCCGAAGTCCTGGATGCCCGGCCGCGCGTCGAGCGTGATCTGGCCCTCGTTCAGCCAGCCCTCCCGGATTTGGGGCTTGAAAGCCCGCGTCCCGACGGCAACATCTCAGCACTTCTGGGCGCGCTGCACGACGTGTTGGCCCGTGCTGACCTCAACACCGAGCACGTGATTACCCGGGAAACGCTGAGCGTGCGTACGCACATGACGCGGCTACTGGAAAAGCTGGGTGCCGGCGGAGCCGCGCTGTTTACCGAGCTGGTCGCGCGCGACGAAGGCCGGGCCGGCGTCGTCGTATCATTTCTGGCGCTGCTGGAGCTGGCGCGAGAAGCCCTGATCGTGATCGAACAGGCCGGGCCTTATGCGCCACTTCGCCTGTCGCTGGCCGAGCGCCGCTCGTGAGTGGTGCGATCGATCTGGCCGCGCTCGCCCAGTCGCTGGAGGCCCTGCTGGCCGCAGCCGGTGAGCCGTTATCGCTGGATCGCCTGACCGCACTCGTGGAACCCGATCATGGCGCGGGCCGGGGTGATGTGCGCCGCGCGCTCGAGGCCTTGGCGGTGCGCTACGAAGCTTCAGCGTCGGAGGTCGTCGAGGTGGCCAGCGGCTGGCGACTGCAGGTGCGCGCCCGCCATGCCGGCTTGCTGGCTCGGCTGTGGGAGGAACGTCCGCCCAAGCTGTCCCGAGCCGTGCTGGAAACGCTGGCCATCATCGTATATCGCCAGCCGCTGGCGCGCTCGGACATCGAAGCGATCCGCGGCGTGTCGGTCTCAACCCAGATCATGAAAACACTGGACGGCTATGACTGGATCAAGGTCGTCGGGCATCGTGACGTGCCCGGGCGGCCGGCGCTGTATGCCACCACGGCCCGTTTTCTGGATGATTTTGGGCTTGCCCGATTGTCTGATCTGCCGCCGCTGGCCGAGGTCAAGGACGCCGAGGCGCTGGACGTGGCTCTGGCACGCCTGGCCGATACCGAGGGCGATAGCGCTGAGACGGCCGGCACGGACTCGGACAGCGGGTTGGCATAAGCCACCGCGATCGCCAGAATACAATCAGCGAACTTATCATCGACCGATGTCAAGAACGGCGACTGAACAAGGAAATACATGGCCGCACTCAATACCGAAACCGTGACCGAGGTAACGCACTGGAACGACGGGCTGTTTTCATTCAAGACCACGCGCGATCCGTCGCTGCGTTTCGAAAATGGCCAGTTCGTGATGATCGGGCTGTCCAAGGACAACGGCAAGCCGCTGCTGCGCGCCTACAGCATCGTTTCGGCCAACTATGAAGAACACCTCGAGTTCTTCTCCATCAAGGTGCCAGACGGGCCGTTGACCTCGCGCCTGCAGCACCTGAAGGCCGGCGACGAGGTTTTCGTCTCGACCAAGCCGACCGGCACGCTGCTGATTTCGGATCTTCACCCCGGGCGTAATCTCTATCTGCTGTCCACCGGCACGGGCCTGGCGCCGTTTCTGTCGATCGTGCGTGACCCGGAGACCTACGAGCGCTTCGATAACGTGGTCGTCGTGCACGGCGTGCGCCATATCAACGATCTGGCCTACGATGACCTGCTAGAAAACCAGCTGCCGAATGATGAGCTGCTGGGCGAGATGATCGACGGCCATCTGTATTATTATCCCGTCGTCTCGCGCGAGGCTTTCAAGTACGAGGGCCGGCTGACCACGCGTTTGGCCTCGGGCCAGATGACCGTGGATCTGGGCCTGCCCGATCTCGACCCGGCCCACGACCGGGCGATGATCTGCGGCAGCCCGGGCATGCTCGACGATACTGCCCAGCTGCTCGATGAGCGTGGTTTCACGGTGTCGCCGCATATCGGCGCGCCGGGCGAGTACGTCATCGAGCGGGCGTTCGTCGAGAAGTAGGGTGGTTATCATCCGCGGATGAATACAGACAGTTATCCGCAGATTGCACAGATTAGAAGACGGATAGACAGAGCAGCGTCCGGCTCGTGGGTTGCAACGGCATACGGGCTCGGCCTATTGCCGAACCAATCTGCGTCATTTGCGTAATCTGCGGATGGTCCGTTTCCTAACGGCGCTTATTCGCGTCCAGTCGCGGGCTCACAATCAAGGAATCCGTCGCCGGAGGCGGGTTCGACCATTACCGAGGATGTCTTGGCCGATCGTATTCAGAAAACACTCGCTCACGCCGGGCTGGGTTCACGCCGCGAGATCGAGGCCGCCATTCGCGACGGCCGGGTCCGCGTCAACGACCGGCAAGCCGAGTTGGGGGCAACGCTTGGTCCCGGCGATCGGGTGGCCATCGATGGTCGGCCGGTCAATTGGGAAAAACGCGTCGATGTGCCGTGTCGCGTGCTGGCCTACAAAAAACACGTCGATCAGGTCGTTACCCGTCATGACCCCGAGGGGCGCGCCACGGTCTTTCGCAAGCTGCCCAAGCTCGAGGGCGGGCGCTGGCTGGCGGTTGGGCGTCTGGACGTCAATACTTCCGGTCTGCTTCTGATGACCACCGACGGCGAGCTCAAGCGACGGCTGGAACACCCCAGCTACGAGCTGCCGCGGACCTATGCGGTACGTGTGCACGGCCGGGTCGATCAAGCCATGCTGGATAGGCTGGTCGAGGGGGTTGAGCTGGAAGACGGCGTGGCCCACTTCGAGTCGATCCGCATGGCCGACGATGAAACACGCGCCAACCGCTGGTTCGAAGTAGTGGTGCGCCAGGGGCGTAACCGAGTCGTGCGTCGTCTCTGGGCCAGCCAGGGCGTGACCGTGTCGCGGCTGATCCGTACCGGCTTCGGGCCAGTGCCGCTGCCGGGTGGCGTCAAGGCCGGCAGCTACTACGAGCTCTCGCGCAAAGAAATCAAGGCGCTGGCCGCCGTGGTCGATCTGAAACGATGAGCGCGTGAGCGGTGTGTCACGCGCGCCGGCGGCGGCGATCACCGAGGCCGGCCTAACCGATTTTTACGAGCGTCTGGCGGACTACTATGGCCCGCAGTGCTGGTGGCCGCACCTGGACGAAGCCAACCCGCGCTTCGAGATTCTCGTCGGCGCGGTGCTGACCCAGCACACGGCCTGGCGCAACGTCGAGCGCGCGATCGCCGTGCTACAGGCCGCCGGGCCGCTGACTGCCGAAACGTTACTCGCCCACGAGGACTTGCCCGAGCTGATTCGCCAAGCCGGGCCGCATCGCGTCAAAGCCCAGCGGTTGGTCGCACTCTGTGAGTGGTTCATTAACGTGGGTGGCTTTGCCGGCATGTCGGCTATGACGACCGACGCCTTGTGCAGTGCGCTTCGTGATGTTCGCGGCATCGGCCCCGAGACGGCCGACGTCATTGCGCTCTATACGGCCGACCGGCCGCGTTTCATTGCCGACGCCTACGCGTTTCGTATCTTCGAGCGCTTGGGTTGGTGGCAAGGCAAGACACGGCGTTACGAAACCCTGCGCCGCCAGGTCGAGGCCTGCGCGCCCGAAGCGTGGCAAGCCGCCGACTACGACGAGATCCACGCGCTGATCGTGCGCCACGCGATCGCCATCTGTCACAAACACCGGCCGGCGTGTAGCGAATGCCCCGTGTCGAGCTGTTGCCGTCGAATCGGCGTTGCGCTGCCGAGCGGGTAGGTTCGTATGCTAATCTGTACGGAAAACCGTACAGATAAATGGTGATGTCGATGGATAGCTTGAGCTATACCGCTGCCCGTAGCGCGCTTGCCCAGACTATGGACAAGGTCTGCGATGACCACGCGCCAGTGGCAATTACGCGCCAGGGTCGAAGCACGGTCGTCATGATGTCTCTGGAAGACTACGAGGCTTTCGAGGAAACGGCGTATCTGCTACGCAGTCCCAGAAATCGTGATCGTCTGGCGAAAGCCGTCGACGCGCTAGGGCGTGTCGTCATAAGATAAGGCGGCGCATCGGCGGCCAAGCCGCGGCAAGACA
>MDSW01011296.1_pt1 | contig 71282 bp, 79 predicted proteins | sample 811171 | NCBI WGS metagenome assembly MDSW01 (sample SAMN05326641, study PRJNA326480) | marine metagenome | isolation source: seawater | place: Atlantic Ocean: North West | collected 2012
CTTCTCACATTCCTCATATTATAGCTTATTCGATAGTAGGAACAGTAACAAATTTAGAAAGCTCTATAAAAAAAGAAGTTATAAAGTATGCTGCTAGTGGATTTAGAGACTTTACAAGGATAGCAGCTTCTGATCCGGTAATGTGGAGAGATATAATGTTATTAAATAAACTTGCAATTTTAAAAATGTTAAAACTATTTAAAGATGATTTAAATGATCTAGAGTCTGCTATAAAAAAAGGTGATAGTAAATTTTTACTAGATTTGTTTTCTAGAACTAGAAAGGTTAGAAAAGATATAATTAAGTAAATTTATAATAATTTAGTTTTTTTAATAACATCTGAGGTACTGAAGCCTTTTATCAAATTAATAATACTTACCTCCCCTCCCCAACTTTTGATTTCCTTGGCACCCACGATATTTTTTATAGAATAATCTCCACCTTTGGTAAGCACATCTGGCCTAATAGACTTAATTAAATCTAATGGAGTAGACTTGTTAAAAATAATAATATGATCACAGTAGCTTAATGACGCTAAAACTCTGGCTCTAGATACTTCATTATTAATTGGCCTATTTTTTCCTTTCAGCTTTTTTACAGATAAGTCACTATTAATAGCAACTATAAGCTTATCGCATAGTTTTTTAGTTTCTTCCAAATATTGTACGTGGCCACTATGCATTATATCAAAACAGCCATTTGTAAACCCAATCTTAATTTTATCTTTTTTATATTCAGAAATAATTTTTTTAAGTTCCTTTAGCTTAATTATTTTATTTTTTGATAATTGAATATCATAGAATAATTCATCACAATTTAATGTACTTGTTCCAATTTTTCCAACAACCAAGCCTGCAGCTTTATTTGATAAATTGAGTGTAGTTTTAATATCAACTTTATTTGCTATACATATAGAAATAATTGACAAAACAGTGTCCCCAGCTCCAGATACATCAAATACTTCAATTTTTTTTGTGGGAGAATGAATTTTAACTTTTTTATTAATATAACTTAGTCCCTTTTCTCCCCTAGTAATTAATACATTTTTTATTGAGTATTTATCAATTATGGTGGTCCCACAATTTTCTACATCAATATTATTTTTGCAATTTGAATTTGTTACTTTAGAAACTTCAAATTGATTAGGAGTGATTAAAGTGGCATTTTTATATATACTGAAATCATTATTTTTGGGATCTATAATAATGGGTACATTTTTCCTATTAGCTATTTTTATTAATTTGCTAAGAAATTTTTTTTCAAAAAATCCTTTATTATAATCTGATAGCACTACAATATTGTGGTTGTATAATTCCTTTGTAAAATTTTCTAATAAATATTTATATTCTTCATTTTTAAAATTATCAGTGTTTTCTTCATCTACCCTCATTAACTGTTGACCATTTACTAAATATCTTGTTTTAGTTGTTGAAATTTTTTTCTTAATCTTTAACAAATATAATTTTGACTTTTTATCATTTTTAATAAGGTTTTTAATTTTTTTACCATTGCTATCTGATCCAATAGCAGTAAGAAATGTAGTAGAAACACCTAAAGTTGTTAGGTTATTGAAAACATTTCCAGCTCCCCCCAATACTTGTTTTTTTTCTTCTGCTAAAAAAACTGGAACAGGTGCTTCAGGAGATATTCTATTCACTTTCCCTAGAACGTACTGATCTAACATAATATCACCTAATAACAACACCTTAGTGTTTTTACATAATGCTATGAAATCTTTTTTTTTCATTTATTTTTTTTTTCTAGTTTCTTTCTAGCTATATTAACAGCTTCTCCTAAAGATGATTGTTTGCATAGTGATAATAAAACAGGGTCTCTGGGCGATATATTCTGCATATTCCAATGTTCTCTATTCCTAATAGATTTAATTGTATTTTTAGTTGTTCCAATTAATTTTATAATTTGTGTATCAGTTAATTCAGGATAAAACTTTAAAAACCATGCAATTGCATCAGGAATTAATTGTCTTCTAGAAGCAGGAGTGAAGCTTTTTTGCTTTTTTTTAATATTAGAACTAAGAGGTATCACATCTTCTATTCTAGATAGTTGTTGAGAACTATCTTTTTCACACCTTTTAATTTCTTCTAATGTAAGCTCTCCTGATGAAATGGGGTTTTTACCTTGTATTCCTATTGCTACTTCTCCATCAGCTATTCCCTGAATCTCCAATGTATGAAGTTTACAGAATTTTGCTATTTGATCAAAAGTTAAAGTAGTATTATCAATTAACCAAACTGCTGTAGATTTTGGCATAAGCGGACTATTCATTTTTCCTCCTTTTTATATATTTGTAAGCACAATTTTACCAATATGTTTGCTACTTTCCATTAATTTGTGAGCTTTATTAGCACTTTTAAGCTCAAAAGTTTTATATATTATAGGCTTAATAATCTTTTTACTAAGCGCAGGCCAAAAAGATTTATATACTTTTTTAGCTATTCTAGCCTTCTCTGCAACAGATCTAGGTCTAAGTGTAGACCCTGTTAGAGTTAATCTTTTTGAAAGTATTTTACTTAAATCTAAATTAACTTTGTTACCTGAAAGGAAAGCGATACTTATTAGTCTACCTCTATCTTTAAGTAAATCAATATTTTTTAAAAAATACTGTTTTCCTATCATATCTAAAATGACATCTACTCCTTTCATAGAGGTAAATTTATTAATTTCGGTTACAAAATTATCTTTCTTATAATTTATTGTTAAATCAGCCCCAAGAGCTTTGCAAGCCTTTGCTTTTTTATCATTGCCTACAGTTGTTATTACAACAGCTCCCAGGAACTTCGCTAATTGTATAGCTATAGTTCCAATACCACTAGATCCCCCGTGAATCAAAACAACCTCATTTTTTTTGAGTTTTCCTAAATCAAACAAGTTATACCAAACAGTAAATAAGGTTTCAGGAATAGCAGCACTTTCAATGTAAGAAAAGTTTTTAGGGTTTCTTAAAACATGTTTGTAATGAACCTTACAAAACTCTGCATAACCACCTCCATGTGTTAAAGCGCAAACTTTATCATTTATATTAAAAGAAGTTACTTTGCTTCCTTTTTTTACAATTTTACCTGAAACCTCTAAACCTAAAATATTAGAGGCATTTTTAGGTTTAACATATAATCCTTTTCTTTGTAAAATATCAGGTCTGTTAACACCACTAGCATATACCCTAATTAAAATATCATATTCATTTAGTTTGGGTATTTCAGTTTTTTCTAATTTTAGTACTTCTGGCCCACCTATATTTCTACAATTAATATATTTCATTTTATTTGGTAATTTCATAAAAAACTCTTATAAATAAAAATTAATTGATTATAATACAACTATTATGGAAGAATTAGAAATTATATCTAAAGATAAGAACAAAGAAACTATTCTTAACTTATCAATTGAAGAATTAAAGGAATATAAGGATGAACTTTTAAGAATGATAAAATCAATAGATGATGAAATAAGCAAAAGAAAAAGTGAGAGAGAAAAGGCAGAAAGTGTATTTAAAAAATAAAATAAATGAAAAAAAATAAATATAAAGAATTTAATTTTAACACCTTAAGTGTACATTCAGGACAAAAGCTAGATGATAGTTTTAAATCAAGAGCTGTTCCCATTTATCAAACTACGTCTTACGTTTTTGATGATGTTAATCACGCGTCAGCAGTTTTTAACTTAGAATCAGATGGACATATTTATAGTAGAATTTCAAATCCTACAGTTAGTGCCTTGGAAGAAAGATTAGCATCTTTGGAAAATGGAATAGGTGCAATTTGCGTAGCTAGTGGTCAGGCGGCTCTTCACCTTACAGTGGCTACTATTTTAAATAAAGGAGATCATATTGTTTCATCTAATAGAATTTATGGAGGAAGCAGAAATTTACTTGGTTTAACAATGAAGAGGTTTGGAATCGAAACTACTTTTGTTGATCCAAGTAACCTTAAATTAATAAAAAAGAGCATAAAAAGAAATACAAAGATGTTTTTTGCTGAGACAATAGGTAATCCAGGTTTAGAAATTTTAAACTTACCAGAGATTTCTAAAATCTGTAAAAGTAATAATATACCTTTAATAGTTGATAATACTATCGCTAGCCCTTACCTATTAAATCCAATAGATCATGGTGCTGATATTGTGATACATTCTGCTACTAAATTCATAGGAGGTCATGGAATTGCTTTAGGTGGAGTAATTATAGATTCGGGAAATTTTTCTTGGAATAAAACCAAAAAATATAAGAATATTACTACTCCTTATGTAGGATATAATAATCTTAACTATTATCAAGAATATGGTCCTGCTGCCTTCTTAATGAGAGCTAGATCTGAAGGTTTAAGAGACTTTGGTGCAGCTTTATCACCTCAAAATGCTTTCTATTTACTCATTGGTTTAGAAACATTGGGTCCTAGAATGATGAAGCATGTTTCAAATTGTGAGTATATCGCAGCATTTTTATCAGGTAGAGAGGAGGTTGCTTGGGTTTCATATCCTGGACTTAAATCTCATAAAGACTTTTTACTGGCCAACAAGTTAATGCCTAAAGGATCAGGTTCAATACTTTCTTTCGGAATAAAAGGAGGAAAAAAAAGTGCAATAAACTTTATCAATAATCTTAAAATTTTCTCACATTTAGCTAATATAGGAGATACTAAGTCTTTAGTAATTCACCCAGCCAGTACAACTCATTCGCAACTTAATAAGAAAGATTTAAAAAAGACAGGTATATCAGAGGATCTAATAAGATTATCAGTTGGATTAGAGGATTTGGATGATTTACTAAAAGATATTAACATTGGTTTAAAGAAAGCAATGAAGTGACCAAATCTGCCTTGAAACTATTTTATAAAGAAAACAAAACAAAGTATCCTTTAATTATTTTTATTCATGGTGCTGCATGTGATCATAGTATTTGGTGTTTTCAAAATAGATATTTTTTTAATAGAGGATATTCTGTGCTAACTTTAGATTTGCCTGGTCATGGTGAAAATAACAGTAATGCTTGTAGCTCAATAAAAGAGATGAGTGTTCTAGTAAAAGCATTAATAGGCAAATTGAATAAAAAAGAAATAATATTGGTTGGCCATAGTATGGGAAGTCTAATTTGTTTAGATATTTTAAATAAAAATATCTCTAATGTGAAGAAAGTCTTTTTAATAGGTATTTCAGTTCCTATGAATGTAAGTAAAAGTCTTATTGATAAAAGCAAAAAACAACAAGATCTAGCTATAGGCGACATGATTAATTGGTCTTTAACCAGTGAAGTCAAGCTAAAAGGATCTAATCTAATAGGAAGCAATCTTCCTAATCTTGTAAATGTAGTAATGAGCAACACAAAAAAAGGTATTCTTCATAAGGATTTATTAGCTTGTAATAAATATACAATGAATGATGAAATTAAAAAATATAAAGGACATGTTACAGTAATTGTAGGAGAAAAAGATATAATGACACCAAAAAATGGTATAAATTCTTTGAAAAATTTTATACCTGATTTAGATATAAAAATCCTTAAAAAAGTTGGGCACTTTCACATGCTAGAAGATCATATGAATGTAAATAAAATTATTGAAACTAAACTTTTAAAAAAGTGAAAAAAAAATCAAATTATAAGTATATTGAAAGATTAGACACAAGATTTGGAGACAATGATATTTTTGGGCATCTGAATAATGTAGTATATTATTCACTATTTGATTCTGTAATAAATAGATTTTTAATTAAAAAATGCAAATATAATCCTTTGAAATCAGATATTATAGCAGTATCTCCAGAAACCAGATGCAAGTTTAGAAAGTCTTTCAAGTATCCAGAAAATATATTTGCAGGATTGTCTACTTTTAAAGTAGGCAACAAGAGCGTTATTTATGATATTTCATTGTTTAATCAAAAGGGAAAACTTGCTTATGCAGAAGGATATTTTGTTCATGTTTTTGTAAAAAGATCAAATATGAACGAAACTGTTAATATTCCCAGCTCTATCAAAAAAAAATTACTAAAGTTATAATTTAAACTTTAATGTTACCAAATTTCTTCTTGAACCTAGCTACCTGTCCCGCATTTTCTCTAATTTGTGCATTGCCACCAGTCCATGCAGGGTGTGATGCTGGGTCTACATCTAGTTTTAATATATCACCTTCTTTACCGTAAGTAGACTTTGTAGTAAACTCCGTTCCATCAGTCATTATTACTTTTATCTCATGGTAATTTGGATGTATTTTTTTTTTCATTTAGCTTTCTTAAAATTAATTTATAATAATTAAATGTTATATAATATAAAAAAACCTTTTGCAACACATCATATACAACTTAAACATCATCAGGTTTATTATGAAGAATATGGTAATCCTAATGGAGTTCCTGTATTATTTCTTCATGGAGGCCCAGGAAGCGGATGTAATTCATCGCAAAAATCATTTTTTAACCATAAGAAATTTAGAGTTATATTTATTGATCAAAGAGGCTCAGGTAAATCAAAACCTAGAGCTTCTACAAAGGACAATACAACTCAATTATTAATAATGGATATAGAAAAAATTAGGCAACTTTTAGATATTCCTAGCTGGTTAATAGTAGGAGGTTCTTGGGGAGCCACACTTGCTGTAGCATATGCCCAAAAACATACTAGTAGAGTAAAAGGAATGATTTTAAGGTCATTATTTTTAGGCACTAAAGAAGAGCTTGACTGGGCTTTTTTAAAGGCTCCTCTAAAGTTTAGGCCTGAATTAATATCAAATATGATTAGTGTTCTAAATATGGAAAAAGTAAATAGTCCAATAAATATTCTAGGAAAAATGTTAGAAAGTAAGGATGTAAAAAAAAGAGCTTTAGCCTCAGAATTATGGTTAGAATATGAAGGCAACCTATCCACTCTTAGTTACGAGGGAGATAATATAAAAAGTATTTTTGAAAATAAGAACTTTACTCAGAAAAGGTTAAATTCTTTACCAAATACACCTTTTTTGGAATGGCACTATATAAAGAACAATTTTTTTTTGAAGAAAAATCAATTAATTAAAGAAAAAAAAAAATTAGAAAATATACCAATATCTATTGTTCAAAGTAATTATGACTTATTATGCCCTCCCAGTACTTCATTTATATTCAGTCAAGAACTAAATAAAACTAAGATACACAAAATAAATAGAGCAGGACATTACATAAGTGATCCGGGAGTAAAAGAAAAAATTAAAGAGTTACTTGATGATTTTTAAAATAAAATCTTATTTTTTTTTATTAATTACTATAGCTTTATGCTTAATTAAAAATGATATATTTTCTAAAATTATAGAAATTAAAAATTCTGAACAAAATAATAACTTTCATAATAATCAAAGTTCTCCTATAAATTCTCATGTAGATAATTTTGTTGAAGTTCTAATGGGTGTTGGTTTTACAAAGGCTAGCGCAGAAAAAGCAATTAATGTATTGTTAAAAGCATGTCCACTTGAAATATTGAGGGAGCATAGTTACTTAATTGTACCTTCTACAGAAAAGAAAATAATCAGTTTTGCATTCAATATAAACAATTCAGATGCCATTATAATAAAAAGGAATGAAACTCAATATGAAGCTTTTCTTACAGATACAGAATTAGCAAAGAAGCTAGTTAGTGAGAGAATTACAAATTATTCTGAAATTAAAAATATAATAAAAATAGATAGTTCAGAAAATAAATTTAATAAAAATATATCATATGAAAAAATAGAGTTCAAGAAAGGGGATACTTTATTAAGGCTTTTAAAAGACTCAGTAAGCAACAAAACAAAATTAAAAAGACTTATAATCCAAGTAAAAGATATAATAGATCCTTATAAAATAAAAATAGGAACTGAAGGAAGTTTAATAAAAATTAATAATCAATTATTAGCTTTTTATATAGAAATCAACTCTAAAGAATATTTGCTAGCAACTTTAAATGGAAAAGAATACAAAATTAATAAAGTTAAAAAAAATGAATTAGAAAGTTTATTAAATAATAAGTTAACTTATACAAACAAAAAAAAAAATATCATAACTAGGGTTAATATTTTTAATAACCCTAAATATATAATTAAAAATAACATACTTAAGAAAGGAGAAAGTATTTATGAAATTCTAGCAACTTATAAAATTCATAATAAGGAAATAGCAAAAATTTTAAAAAGTATAAAACCTTATTTTGATGTAAAAAAAATAAAAATAGGAAAAACTATAGATGTAGTTTTTTATAACAAAAAATTTTTAGGACTTTCCTATAAAATCAGTAAAATAGAAAGTTTACAAGTAGTTAAGATAGAAAATACTTATAAGGCATATATATATAAAAAGGCATATAAAAAAAAAAGCACACAAAGTGAAATAGTTATTATTAATAATCTATATAATGACTCAAAACAGGTTAATCTACCAAAAGGTATATTTATAGAATTGGTAAAACTATTAAGCTTCTCTTTAGATTTTCAAAGAGATATAAGAAAAAATACTAAATTCCTTATTCTTTATGAAAACTTATATGATTATAATGGTAACTTTATAACCAATGGCAAAATATTGTACTCTCAAGTATCCTTAAATAATAATAAAGTTGAAATGTTTTATTTTGAAAACAGTTTTGGTCAAGGAGAATATTTTGATAATAATGGTAAAAGTATAAGAAAAACTTTGATGAAAACACCCATAGATGGTGCCAGGCTTTCTTCTGGCTTTGGTAAAAGAAAACACCCAATTTTAGGCTATAATAAGATGCATAAAGGTTTAGACTTTGCTGCAAAAAAAGGTACACCAGTTTATGCAGCAGGAGATGGTATAATAGAAAGAGCTAATTTTTTTGGTGGATATGGACGATATATAAGAATTAAACATAATTCAGAATACAAAACAGCTTATGCACATTTGTCAGGTTTTTCTAGGGGTATAAAAAAAAATATAAGAGTGAAACAAGGACAGATTATTGGGTATGTTGGTAGCACAGGAAGATCTACAGGGCCTCATCTACATTATGAAGTTTTATATTACAATAAACAAATTAATCCTAGTAAAATAAAATTTAAGGAAATAGAAAAATTAGACGGAGAAAATTTAATTAATTTTTATAAGCAGAGAGATAAAACTATAAAAATTTTGAATAATTAGAAAGACTACTCATCTAAATAAAAGTTATTTTGATTCGCTTTTATATTTACTAATAGATTTTCTTTAATCTTATTGTTGATAATTGCGTTGGCAACTATATCACCAATTTCTTTTTCAATTAAACGTTTTAAAGGTCTAGCTCCATACTCTTCACTATAACCCCTCTCTAATAGTAATCTAATAACACTATTATCAAATGAAACAAGGATATTATTTTTCTTTAATCTTTCTTGCATATATTTTAATTCTTTATTTATAATTAATTTAATATCTTGTTTTTTTAATTTATCAAATATAACAATCTCATCGAGTCTATTGATAAACTCTGGTTTAAAATTCTCTTTAATTATTGAGGTTACTTTTTTGTTTCTCTCTTTAATATTGTTAGTTTTTAATATCTCATGACTGCCGAGATTGGATGTTAAAATAATAATAGTGTTTTTAAAATCAATATAATTTGCTTTTCCATCAATAAGTCTTCCTTCGTCTAATATTTGTAAGAAGATATTAAATATTTCTGGATGAGCTTTTTCTATTTCATCAAATAAAATTACTTTAAAGGGTCTTTCTTTTACTGCTTTTGTAAGGCGTCCTCCATCTTCAAATCCTACGTATCCTGGAGGGGCGCCTATTAATTTAGAGACAGAGTGTTTCTCTGTAAATTCTGACATATCAAAAGTAAGTAGTTCTTTTTCATTTTTAAACAAATAATCTGCTAGGGTCTTTGCTATTTCTGTTTTTCCCACTCCAGTTGGCCCTAGAAATAAAAAAGATCCAATTGGTTTATTAGGATTGTTAATACCTGTCCTTGATCTTTTAATTACTGATGATATTCCATCTATAGCCTGGTTCTGACTAATAATTCTATTATGTAAAATACTATCTAGGTTAACTAATTCGTCTTTTTCACTCTCTAATAATTTATTAATTGGTATGCCTGTCCAGATAGAAAGAACTATTGCAATATCATTTTCTGTTACTTTTTTATCTTCAAGTATAGACTTATTTTCATTTTCTAACTTTTTTATGCTTTCTTTAGTCTTTGGGATATCAAGGTGAATAAGTTTGCCAGCTTTTGCTAAGTCTCCTTTTCTTCTTGCTATCTTTAATTGGTCTTTAAAGCTTTCTAATTCTTCTTTTAATAGACTTACTTTTTCTATTTTACCTTTATAGAAATTCCATTCCTCTAATAATTTATTTAAATCTTTTTCAAGTAAAGAATTATTTTTTTCTAGCTTAAATATTTTTTTTTCATCTAAAGAAGTTTCTTTTTTCAACTTTTCAAGTTCCATTTTATTTTTAATAATTGTACTTTCTAATTTCTCTATTTTTTCAGGTTTAGATTTTAGTTCTATTCTTTTCTTGCTTGCTGCCTCATCTATTAAGTCTATTGCTTTATCGGGAAGCTTTCTATTAGATAAATATCTTTTTGACAAATTAGTGGCACTAACAATAGCTTCATCTGAAATGCTTATTCCATGATGTATCTCATATTTTTCTTTTAAGCCTTTTATAATATAAATAGTATCTTTTACATTAGGCTCATCTATGTATATAGGTTGGAACCTTCTACTAAGAGCAGAGTCCTTTTCAAAGTATTTTTGGTACTCACTTAATGTAGTTGCTCCTATACAATGAAGCTTTCCCCTTGCCAATGCAGGTTTAAGAATATTAGCTACATCAAGAGAACCTTCGCCAGCACCTGTGCCAACTATTGTATGAATTTCGTCTATAAATAAGATAATTTTGCCATGATTTTCTATTTCATTTAATAACTTTTTTAATCTTTCCTCAAAATCTCCTCTAAATTTAGTTCCAGCCATAAGCAATGAGAGATCTAGAGAAATTAGCTTATAGTCTTTAAGACTGTCTGGAATGTGATTTTCTATAATTTTTAAGCTAATTCCTTCTGCTAGAGCAGTTTTTCCAACTCCAGGTTCTCCTATTAGTATAGGATTATTTTTAGTTCTCCTTGATAAAATTTCTATTGTTCTTTTAATCTCATTTTCTCTTCCAATTATTGGATCAATTTTATTCTTTTTGGATAATTCAGTTAAATCAACAGTAAATTTTAATATATTCTCATAAGTATTATTATTTTTATTAATTAGGTTATCTAAATAAGCTTCTAAATTATTATAATTAATATTAAATTTATTTAAAAGTTTCTTCGTAATAGGGCTTATTTCCGAACATAATTCTAATAATAAAATATTGCTATCTAGAGTATTATTATTAATTTTAACTATTTTTTTATTTGCATTTTCTAAAAGTAAAATGACGTTTCCCTGAACCTGAGTGCTTTTTTTTTTTCTTTCTTGTTGTTCTGAATTTCTAATAGAATCATCCAATATAGTCTGTATAGGAGCACTAAAATATTTTAAGGTTTTTGCTATTTGCTGATCGTTTTTAAGTAAAACTATGAGAAGATGAATAGGTGTGAAGAATGCTAAATTATTTTCTTGTGCATAATTATAAGCAGCATTTAAAATTACTTTTGTATTATCACTAAAGTTTTCAATATCCATATATTATCCTATTAATAGATATGGGTGTTGTTTTAATACAACTCAAGGGTAAGATAAAAATAATTATATTATTCTGGCTTTTTAGAAGAATTATTAATTCTTAAAAAGTGTTCGGCATGTTGCATAAAGTTTTCTGCAGCTACTCTATCACCTGCAGAGCTTGCATCCTTTGCTAGAGATTCATATTTAGTTTTTATTTCTAAGGGATTGCCCTTTGGTTTCTGCTTTGATATTTTGTTGTCAAATCCATTGATGCCATTTTTTTTTAAGGGTCTAGTTTTATTTCTTTTAAAGTGTAAATTTTTTTTCATATTATTATTTTCTATATAAATTACTGTGAATTTTTCCCATTAAAAATCTTGCGTTATTAGAGTAATCTTTGATTAATTTTATATTCATAATATTAGCCTTTTTCATTAAATTAGATACTTCACTTTCTTGATCAAATCCAATTTCAAAAATAATAACAGATCCATCTTTTACCTTGCGACTTAAACCTAATAATATTTGTTTATAGGCTTCAAGTCCATCCTTGCCTCCATCAAGTGCGATTATTGGATCATAAAACTTTACTTCAGGTTCTAATTTTTCTATTACCTCTGTTTTGATATAAGGAGGATTTGCCAAAATCAAGTCAAAATCAGAATTTACAAAAATATCGGCCCAATTGCAACAAATAAAATTAATTTGACTTTCTACACCGTTAATAAGTGCATTTTTTTTTGCCAAATATAAATTATTTATATCAATGTCAGTAGCTATAGCAAACGAATTTTTAAAATATTTCATTAATGATATAATTATTGCTCCACTTCCTGTTCCTAACTCAAGGACTTTTTTGGGTTTTATATTCTCTTTTATTATAAGATCAATAATTAACTCAGTTTCTTTTCTGGGAGAAAATGTTTTCTTTTTTAATATTAAATTTACGTCCCTAAAAACTTTTTTATTTATAATCCTCTCTATAGGTTCTCTTTTTAATCTTCTATTTAGTAGATTTATTACTTTTTTTTTCTGAAGTTCTTTTAAAATTATATCTCCGTAAAGTTGTTCTATCATTGAAATATTTATAGACTCTTCAACCAAATATCTGATTTCTTTTTGCCCTTCACTAATTCCGGCATCTGAGAACTTTTTGGCATATGTTTGAATAAGTTTATTCAATTGCATTATAAATTTTTTACTCTTTCTTCTAAATCTGCTTCAAGAAGGGGCTCTATTATATCATTTAAAGCTACACCAGAAGTAACATCTTCTAATTTATATAGTGTTAAATTTATTCTGTGATCAGTTACTCTTCCTTGAGGATAATTATAAGATCTTATTTTTTCTGACCTATCACCACTTCCTATCATGGATTTTCTTTTGTTAGCAATTTCTTTTTCATTTTCCATTTTAGTTTTTTCGTAAAGTCTTGAAGCCAAAATTTTCATGGCTTTAGCCTTATTTTTATGTTGGCTTTTCTCATCTTGACAACTAGCTACTATATTTGTGGGTAAGTGGGTTATTCTTACGGCGCTATCTGTAGTATTAACATGTTGTCCCCCAGCTCCTTGTGATCTAAAGGTATCTATTCTTAGGTCTTTGGGGTCAATCTGAATATCTACTTCCTCAACCATTGGTAAAACTGCTACTGTAGAAGCAGAAGTGTGAATGCGTCCTTGGGTTTCTGTTTGAGGTACTCTTTGAACTCTATGTACGCCAGACTCATATTTTAAGAAAGAAAACACATCTTTTCCAGAAAAAGAGATAATTGCTTCTTTGCATCCACCAATATTTGTTTCACTAAAACTAAGAATTTCAGATTTCCATTTTTTTATTTCTGCGTACTTTTGATACATTTTCATTAAAACCATGGAAAATAAAGCAGCTTCATCACCTCCTGTGCCTGCTCTAATTTCTAAAATAGCATTCTTATCATCATCAATATCTTTTGGTATTAAAAGCTTTTTTAAGTAATGGTTTTGCTCTAATAATTTATTTTCTAAATCTTCTTTGTCTAACTTTGCAAGTTCTAATAGTTCTTCATCTTTAGTTTCCTTCAAAATGTTTTTTGTTTCTGTCAATTGTTTTTCTATTTTTTCTATAATATTTTTGCTATCTAAAATTTGTTCTAGTGAAGCATATTTTTTACTCAACTCTACTCTCTCTGCGGATGAAATAGACATGTCAGATAGTTTTTCTTGAGTAATTTGATATTGATTAGATATTTCAGTTAATTTTTTTTCGAAGTTGTTAATCATTTTTTAAAATTTCCAAAATTTTATTTTGATCAATTAAAACTTGTTCGCCATTTTGAAGGTTTCTTATAGTACAAGAAGATTTTTTCATTTCTTCTTCACCAATAATAATAGCAAAACTGGCTTTTACCTTATTAGCATATTTCATTGCTTTTTTAAGGCTTTTCGATTTATATACTTCATTCACTAAATCTACACTTGTAAGAGTTTCTCTTATTTTAAAAGCATTACTTAAAAAGTTTTCTTCTAGGGGTAAAATAATCACTTTATTTTTATTTTTATTTTCAGGCTTCATATACCCTATGAGCCTTTCTATGCCGGCTGCCCAGCCAATACCTGGAAGATGTGGGCCACCTAGCTGACTAACTAACTTATCATAACTTCCTCCTGCTAGAATCGCAAACTTGGAGTCATTTTTAGCAGTGAATTCAAAAATATTATTGCTGTAGTAATCTAGTCCTCTTACTAGAAGAGGATTTTCTTTATAGTTTATATTAAAATCCTGCAACATAGTTTTTAGATTATTAAATTGATTTTTGCAATCTATTGACAGGTATTCATTAATAATAGGAGCATTTTTATTAACTTCTATATCTGCTAAATTTTTTGAGTCCAAAATTCTGAGAGGATTTTTCTTTAATCTTATCAAGCTATCTTCAGAAAGCACGCTTTTATTTTGATTATAATAATCTTCTAATATTTTTTTATATTTTTTTCTACTAGCATCGTCACCTAAATTATTAATTTGTAATACTAAACTATCTAAAATTTTTAGTTTTTTTAAAAATTTTTCTGCGAGCATTATTACTTCAAAATCTCTTTCTAAGGATATAGTAGAATATGATTCTATTCCTAGTTGATGAAATTGTCTAAGTCTTCCTTTTTGTGGCCTTTCATAACGAAACATAGGTCCATAATAATAAAATTTTAAGGGAAGGTTTTGAGTAAGTCCATTACTAATCACTGCTCTAGCAATTCCAGCAGTTCCTTCAGGTCTGAGTGTTAGACTTTCATCGTTTCTATCATTGAAAGTATACATTTCTTTAGTTACTACATCAGAGGAATTTCCTAGCGACTTCTGAAATACTTCACTAAACTCTAATATTGGAGTGGATATAGGTTCAAAGTTAAAATTATTTGTTAGTGTCTCAAATACATTGATAATTTTTTTTTTAGCTAAAAAGACAGACCCCATAAGGTCATGCATTCCTCTAATACTATTAATTTTATTCATTTTTATTTAAATTTTCTTCTATCAAATTTGAAATTTCTTCTGTTAGATTTTTGTTTTTACTTACATAGTTTTTTTTGCCATTCAAATATATTTGATGATTATTGTTACCACCACCTGTAATTCCTATATTAGTATGCATAGCCTCTCCAGGTCCATTAACTACACATCCTAAAATAGATATGCTTATAGGCTTTTTTACCCAAGAGTATTTTTTTTCAATTTCCTTTACAGTTTTAATAACATTAAATTGTTGTCTAGCGCATGATGGACAAGAAATAATTGTTAAACCAGTATTTCTTATATTTAAAGACTTTAGTATTTCTAATCCTACTTTTACTTCTTTAACAGGATCTTCTGAAAGTGAAACTCTTAAAGTATCTCCAATACCTTCTGTTAGTAATATTCCCATACCTATTGAAGATTTAATAGTACCTGAAAATTCTGCTCCAGCCTCAGTTATACCTAAATGAAGTGGATAATCTGTCTTTTTAGCTAACAATCTATATGATGAAACGGCTAAATCTATATTTGAGGCCTTTACACTGACTTTAGTATTATAAAAGTTTAATTCTTCTAATGCATTCAAGTGATCCATAGCACTTTCTAACATAGCTTCAGGAGTAGGCATTGAGTATTTTTTTAGAAGTTTTTTTTCTAAAGAACCTGCATTTACTCCTATTCTTATCGAACAGTTATTTTGTTTAGCTGCATCCACTACCTCTTTTACCTTTTCTTTATTGCCTATATTGCCTGGATTAATGCGTAAACACGATGCACCTGCATCAGCTGCTTCTAAGGCTCTTTTGTAATGGAAGTGTATATCTGCAATTATAGGTACTTTGGTTTTTGAAACTATGGTCCTTAATGCATCAGTGGAACTTTGATCAGGACAGGAAACTCTTACTATGTCTGCTCCTGCATTTTCAAGAGCTTTGATTTGATTAATAGTTGATTTAATATCCTTAGTTTCAGTATTTGTCATTGATTGAACAGATATAGGATAATTTGAACCTACCTTAACATTTCCTACTGTTATTTGCTTAGTTTTTCTTCTAGGATATTTGTTTTTATAGTAACTCATTTTATTTGATGCTAGTTCCAAGAAAATAAAGGTTAATATAAGTGCTTTTACTCCATATTAAATATATTGATCCTATCATTATAAAAGACAACAAAACTATTATTGAACCATATGCGTTTCTTTTAGACATAGACATTTCTAATTGCAAATTAGATTTTTCAAGGTTTGAAATTTTTTTTGTATCAGATAACTCTAATTTACAAATTTTATCTAAATTAAGAAATTTTATATAAGTATTTAAAAAACCTTTTAAATGCGTCGAACTATTAAAGTTTTCGATATCAATATTACCTTTTTCGAATGTAATTAATATGTCTTCTTTAATAAGTATTGTCTTAGAAATTTCTTTAAGGCTAAGACCTTTTGTTTTTCTTCGATCTTTAAGAAAATTACCTAAATCATTGAAATCTTTAAATATTTTGTATTCTTGGTTCATTTTATTTTTTTTTATTTAGTTTAAATTTATTATGTAAAGACCTTATAGCTAACTCTTTATATTTATCATCAATAAGTACACTAATTTTAATTTCTGAGGTACTTATGACATGTATATTAATATTATTCTTAGCAAGCTCAGAAAACATTTTATCTGCTACTCCAGCATTAGTTTTCATCCCTAACCCTACTATAGATACTTTACAAATATTATTGTTTATTAGAACATCTTCAAATTTTAGTTTATTTTTAAGTTTTAGCATAATTTTTTTTGTTTTATTAGCATCTACCTTTGAAACTGTAAAAGAGAAAGTAACAGTTTCATTTTTAGCTGAACCAGATTGTACAATCATATCTACATTAATATTTTCTTTAGATAGGGCGTTAAATATCATAGCTGATATACCAGGTTTGTTATTGATATCTAGTAAGGTGATCAATGCATCATTATTACTATGCGCTATACCTCTTATAATTTGTTTTTCTAAATTTTTATTTTTTTTAGTTAACATTGTACCTTTCTTTCCTGTAAAACTTGATAAAACTTGAAGTTTAACATTATACTGCAAAGCTATTTGAACCGACCTTGTATGTAAAACTTTAGCACCTAGAGATGATAATTCCAACATTTCTTCATAATTTATTTCATCAATTTTTTTTGCTTCTTTTACAATTCTAGGGTCTGTAGAATAAACACCATCTACATCAGTATAAATATCGCACCTATATGCTTTCAAACTTGCAGCTAATGCTACAGCAGTAGTATCAGATCCTCCTCTTCCAAGTGTAGTTATTCTATTATCACAATTTATACCTTGGAACCCAGAAATTACTGGAATTTCATTCTTTCTAAGACTATCTTTAATTTTTTTTGTGTTTATATTTATAATATTTGCATTAAATGGGCCTAAGGTTGTTTTTATAGGGACTTGCCACCCTTGAAAAGATTTTCCTTTTAGGTTTTGCTTATTTAAGATAATAGAAAATAAAGAACTAGATATTTGTTCGCCTGAAGATAAAAGCGATGATAAATCATCACTTAATTTATATTCATTTAAATTGTCAGATAACTTTAATAATCTATCTGTTTCTTTGCCCATTGCAGACACTACAACCACTACTTTATACCCTGCAGAGGAAGTTTTTGTTATGTAAGATATAGCTCTTTTTATTTTTTCTATATCTGCTAAAGAAGTCCCGCCAAATTTTTTTACTATAATTTTCATGTTTTATAATTTAATGTAATATTCACTACATAATAAATTAAAGGAGTAGTCAATTGCAACAAAGTAATTTTGGTAATTTCTCAAAAGACTGGTGGGATGAAAAAGGTCCAATGAAAATGCTACACTCTATGAATCAAACTAGAATGTTATTTATAAAGGAAAGAATTTCAAATAGGTATGAAACTTTAGGAGACTTTAAAGATGTAATTAAGAAAAAAAAAATCTTAGATTTAGGTTGTGGCGGAGGTATTTTATCTGAGGCACTTGCAAAAGAAGGTGCAAGAATTAAAGCTATAGATACATCGTTTAAATTAATAAAAGAGGCAAAAAAAAGAGCAGCTTCTAAGGGTTATAATATAAGTTATGAAAATTGTGATATTAATAAAATTTTTAAAAGAAAAGAAAAATTTGATATTATTTTAAGTCTAGAAGTTATAGAGCATGTTTCAGATATTAATGCATTTTTAAATACAACATTTAATTGTTTAAACAAAAATGGATTGATAATATTTTCTACTATCAACAGAAGTTTAATCTCATATTTTTCTACAATATTTTTAGCAGAAAAGATATTAGGCTTAGTTCCAAAAAATACGCATGATTGGAAATCATATGTTAAACCAAAAGAAATAATATTGGCCGCTAAAAAATTTAATATTAAGCTAGATAAAGTAGAAGGATTATTTCCAATTCCACTTATTAGTGGTATTGACTGGATCCGAATTAAAAATGTTAAAGCTAATTATATATTATCCTTAAAAAATTAAGAGTTTTTTTCTCTTAACCTTTCTCTAATACTTTTTGAGTTTTTCTCTTTTTTCTCTTCTTTTTTTTCAAATTCTATAAGCAATATAAACTTACAAGATGTAACTCTCACAGAGTTAAGCATTTCTTCAAACATTGAGAAGGCTTCTCTTTTATACTCATTTAAAGGGTCTCTTTGAGCATATGCTCTTAACCCTATTCCTTGTCTTAATTGATCTAGAGCTAAGAGATGAGCTTTCCACTGTTGGTCTAAAATTTGAACTATTAGTTGCCTTTGGATTAGTGAAAAATTTTCCTCACCTACTAAATTTATTTTTTCATTAAGCTTACTAGTAATATTTTTAATTAAATAATCCAAAAGTATTTCTTTATTTTCAAAAGTATTTTTTGTTATCACATAGCCAAGATTATTTTTAATCTCACTCTTAATTTTTTCAATGCTGATATGATCTTCTTCTTTGTCACTAAAATTATTTTCTACTAAATTAAACACGGTCTCATTTAACATATCTAAAAAGATTTGATTTATATTATTTTCTGAAAGCAGTTCTCTTCTTTGTTCATAAACTACTTTCCTTTGGTCATTCATTACATCATCAAACTTTAAAAGGTTTTTTCTTATTTCAAAGTTTCTTCCTTCAACTTTGGATTGTGCTTTCTCAATTGCTTTATTTATCCAAGGATGTACTATAGCTTCTCCTTCCTTTAATCCTAATTTTTGTAGCATACTATCAAGCCTTTCAGATCCGAATATTCTCATAAGGTCATCTTCTAGAGAAATATAAAATTTAGAACTTCCACGGTCACCTTGTCTGCCAGATCTACCTCTAAGCTGATTATCTATTCTTCTACTTTCATGACGTTCAGTTCCCAACACATAAAGTCCTCCTGATTTTAGGGCTCTATCTTGATCTTCTTTAATCCTATTTAATATTTTTTCTTTTCTCAATTCGTTTGTTTCTTCTGTACTTTCATTTCCTCCTAGCTGAATATCGGTGCCTCTTCCAGCCATATTAGTAGCTATGGTTACAGAGTAAGGTTTACCTGCCTGAGAAATAATTTTAGCTTCTTTTTCATGAAACCTTGCATTCAATACTTGATGTTTGATGTTTAACCTTTTTAATCTTTTAGAAATTAGCTCTGATGTTTTAATATTCGTTGTTCCTACTAGTAGTGGTTGGCCAGTACTATGAATTTTTGAAACTTCTTTAGTAACAGCATTCCATTTTTCTTCGTTGGTTCTGTAGATTTCATCATTTTTATCATCTCTTATCATTTTCTTATGTGAAGGAATCTCTATTACATCTAAGCTATAAATTTCAGAAAATTCTGCTGCTTCTGTTTTAGCTGTGCCTGTCATACCAGATAACTTAGGATACATTCTAAAGTAATTTTGAAAGGTTATTGAAGCAAGTGTTTGGTTTTCATTCTGTATTTTTACATTTTCTTTTGCCTCAATTGCTTGGTGAAGGCCTTCTGAATACCTTCTACCCTCCATCATTCTTCCAGTAAACTCGTCAACTATTACAACTTGATTATCTTTTACTAAATAATCTTTATCTTTAACGAATAAAAAATTAGCCTTTAAGGCTTGATTGATATGGTGAAGTATACTTATATTTTCTGGTCCATATAAATTTTTATTGCTTATCATTTTATTGGCATAAAGCAGATTTTCAAAATTTTCTATTCCCGTTGGGTTTAGGTTTATGGATTTTGATTTCTCATCAATATCAAAATGAGTCTTTTTAATATTTTTTACTAAATTATTTATTTTTAAGTATAGATCTGTATTATCTTCTATTGCTCCTGAAATTATGAGCGGTGTTCTTGCTTCATCTATTAAAATGCTATCAACTTCATCTATTATCGCATAATTAAATTCCCGCTGACACATATCTTCCTTTGAAAATCTCATGTTATCTCTTAAATAATCAAATCCAAATTCATTATTAGTGCCATAGGTTATATCTGAATTATATGCTACTTTTCTTTCTTCTTCATCCATTCCTGATTTTATACATCCTACTGAGAGTCCAAGAAATTTAAAAATAGTTCCCATCCATTCACTGTCTCTTTGTGCTAAGTAATCATTTACAGTAACTATATGAACCCCTTTTCCATTTAAAGCATTTAAATAAGCTGATAAAGTTGAAACTAAAGTTTTACCTTCTCCTGTTTTCATTTCTGCTATTTTACCATTGTGAAGTGCTATCCCTCCAAGAATCTGAACATCATAATGTCGTTGTCCTAGAGTTCTGACTGCTGCTTCTCTTACTAATGCAAAAGCTTCTGGTAAAATTTCCTCTAAATTTGTATTTGTTTTTAAAATTTTTCTATAATTAGATGTTTTGTTTCTTATGTTTTCATCACTTAACAACTTTATTTCACTTTCTAGGTTATTAATGTTTTCTAGTAAAGGGGTGTACCTATTTAAGATCTTTTTATTGGGACTAGCGAAAAAGCTTTTTTTAAAAAATGATAACATCTAAATAATTTAATTTAATTTTTGTAATTTATAATATAAGAATTAATATTAGTATATAAATATTTATGATTATTATGAAAAATTCAAGTTTTAAAAGAATTCCAGAAATTCCTATTTTTAAGGATATAAATTTAATATCTGGAAAGGCAGAGATTAAAAGTAAAAATAAATTAGATTTATCATTAGTTATTTTTAATAATTATGCAAATGTTGCCTCAGTTATGACTAAGTCAAAAACCTGTGCAACCAATATTAGTTGGTTAAAAAAAATTAAGAATTTTGGAAAAGTAAGGGTATTATTTGTTAATTCTGGGAATGCAAATGCTTACACTGGTAAAGAAGGAGATAAAAATCTTAAAAAAATTATCAATTACTTATCAAGATACTTCTCTTGTAGTGAAAAGAGTATTATAGTTTCATCCACAGGGGTCATTGGTGAACAGTTGCCTATAAATAAAATAATGACATTTATCCCTAAAATTTTACATAAATATTCCAGTTTAAATTATATTTCAAAACAATGTGACTGGAAAAAATTTGCTACTTCTATTATGACTACTGATACTTTTCCTAAAATAAGCTTTAAAAAGACTAAAATAGGAAATAAAACCATTAATATTATAGGAGTTGCAAAAGGTTCAGGAATGATAGCTCCTAATATGGCAACGATGTTAGCTTTTATATTTACTGATGTTTTGTTGCCACCTAATATTTTACGAGAACTATTGGAAAATGTGAATGAGAAATCTTTTAATAGCATTACAGTAGACAGTGATACCTCAACAAATGATATGGTTTCTTTTTTTTCTACGAAAAATGTTGATTGTAAAATTAAATCAATTAATGACAAAAAACTTAAATATTTTAAATCTGATTTAGAATATCTTAGCAAAGATTTAGCAAAAAAAATTATTTTTGATGGAGAGGGAGCAAAAAAATTAATACAAATAGAAGTTACTGAGGCTAAAAATTATAAAGATGCAAAAAAAATAGCATTTTCAATAGCAAATTCTCCATTAGTGAAAACTGCTATAGCAGGCGAGGACGCAAACTGGGGGAGAGTTATTATGGCTATAGGCAAATCTAATGTTGCAATTAAACAAGATAAAATATCTTTAAAGTTTGGAGAAAATTTGATTATACAAAAAGGAGAACTTAAAAAAAATTATAGTGAAAAGAAAATTACTAAATATCTAAGAGGTAAAGTTATAGTAATTAAAGTAAGCCTTGGTATAGGAGACTGTTCATCAACAGTATGGACTTGTGATCTTACAAAAGAATATATTGCTATAAATGCTGACTATAGAAGTTAATTATTTGGTGCCTAAAAAAAAATAAAATGAAAATGTATTTTTACTTTTTTTCTTTATTTCTTTGTAGTAGCTAGAGTAAAAATCCTTATATAAAGATTTTTTTATAAAAAACTCCTTGTTATTAATTAAACTGTTGCTTTCTCCGATGTCTCTAATAAATGTCCAAATCTCCTCAGGTGTTTTTATATCTAAAAAAAACTTCTCTTTATCTACTACTACATTTTTAAATCCAACAGAAGTTCCTATATTACCGATAGTTTGTATATCTAATATTGGAGAAAAACTTCTGTCTACCTTAGGTTTAAAGTAATTTAAAAAGAAAAACCTAAATTCATTAAGGCATTCCTCAGTTGGAAAAACTGAAATAAAAATTCCTTTTTCTTTTAAAACATTATAAACATTTTGAAAAACTAGAGGAATTTTAGTGCTATTATTTATTGATAGAATACAAAAACATTTATTTAAAGAACTATTTAGGAAAGTTTGATTTTCTAACTCTGAAACAACTACATTTTTATTTTTTATTTTAACACTACTAGTCAGCACAGTTCTATAAAAGTAAGGAAAAATTCTACGTGAATTTAGTGTATTTATTAAAACATCATTTCTAGCTGCCAATTCAAGTATTACATCACTGCTTTTAATGCTATTATAACTAGAACATTTATCAATTAATATATTATAAAGCATAGAAAAAAATTTTTTCGCTTTCTTGTTTTTATTTTGAGATGCTCTGACATGATTTGAAAAAATTTTTTTTTTATTAAACATTTTTACTTAATATTCTCTGCATGATGTATCCATTATCATAGTTTATAGATTGAACTTCTTCAAATGCAATTAAAGATAAAGGTTTACATAACAATATTAATTCCTTAGATCTTAAAATGTAGTCAGGGTTTCTGGGACTACCTATTTTTTCATGTCCTTCACTAAAGGTTTCATAAATTAAATAACCACCTTTTTTTAAAGAACTAATGATTTTGGGAAAAATTGATCTATTTAGAAATTTAGTAACTACTATAACATCAAACTTTTTTTCATAAATAGGCCAATTTTGCAAACATTCAACATCTTTATATATTTTTAAAATATTTTTTCCGGAAAAAAAACTAAAGTTGCTTGAGGTATTATCTACTGCTATTACTTTAAATCCAATCTTTTCTAAAAAAGTTGAATGCCTTCCTTTACCACAGGCTAAGTCCAATGCAATGCCTTTAGATTTATCTACAGAATTAATACAAAATTGTACCCATTTGGAAGCAAAATTATTCATAGTTTCTATTGTAATTATTATTTATATAACAATATAATAATTAGTCTATAATATATAAGGTAAAAAATGATTTTGTTTGATTTACAATGCAATAAGGGACATAAATTTGAAGCTTGGTTCCCATCTTCTTCAAAATATGAAGAGCAAGTAAAAAAAAAGTTAGTAAGTTGCCCATTTTGTGAATCAAAAAAAATAAAAAAATCTCTTATGGCTCCAAATATTATTTTAGCTAACACCAATAAAAAAAAACAACCTGCAAAGAAAGAAAAAGAAAGTAAAAACTTATTAGAGAAGGAAGTATCTAAATTTAAAAAGTTTATAGAAAAAAATACTGAAAATGTAGGTAAAAATTTTGCAGAAGAAGCAAGAAAAATTTATTATGGAGAAAAAAAGTCAAGGCCAATTAGAGGAGAAACTTCAGTCTCTGAAGCCAAAGAATTAGTGGAAGAGGGAATACCTTTCTCTAAGCTACCCTGGCCTGCTAAAGAAGATGCTTAATGAGTAACTTTTCTAAAAAAAATATCGATGACTGGAAGCAGTTAGCTAAAGAGGAGTTGGGAAAAGACTTTAATGATAAAGGTCTAAGCTGGAAGTCTCCAGAGGGCATTCAAATTAAATCTTTATATACTTTGAAAGATTTAGAAGGGCTTTCTCATCTTAATACAATGCCTGGTTTTGAGCCATTTGTAAGAGGCCCTAAAGCTACAATGTATACTGGAAAACCTTGGACAATAAGACAATATGCAGGTTTTTCTACAGCTCAAGAGTCAAACAAATTTTATAGAAATGCTCTTAAAGCTGGACAAAAAGGGTTATCAGTTGCTTTTGACTTGGCAACTCATAGAGGGTATGACAGTGATCACACTAGAGTAATAGGGGATGTAGGTAAGGCCGGAGTTGCAATTGACTCAGTTGAAGATATGAAAGTTTTATTTAATAAAATTCCCCTTGATAAAATGAGTGTATCAATGACTATGAATGGAGCCGTTCTACCAATACTAGCTTCCTACATAGTTGCAGCAGAAGAGCAAGGAGTTAGTGCAGATAAATTATCTGGTACTATTCAAAATGACATATTAAAAGAGTTTTTAGTTAGAAATACATACATATATCCCCCTAAAAGCTCAATGAAAATAGTTTCAGATATAATAGATTTTACTTCAAAAAATATGCCTAAATTTAATTCAATATCTATATCAGGATATCATATGCAAGAAGCAGGAGCTAATCAAGTACAAGAGTTAGCATTTACTATAGCTGATGGATTAGAATATGTTAAAACCGCAATAGATAATGGTCTTGAGGTAGATAACTTTGCTCCAAGACTATCTTTCTTTTTTGCTATTGGCATGAATTTCTTTATGGAGATAGCAAAGCTAAGGGCAGCTAGGTATTTGTGGGCAAAAAAAATGAAAAAAATGTTTTCACCTAAAAACACCAAATCTTTAATGTTAAGAACACACTGTCAAACTTCTGGAGTTTCATTAACTGAAAAAGATGCATACAATAATATTGTAAGAACTACAATAGAGGGTATGGCAGCAGTTTTAGGAGGAACACAGTCTTTACATACTAACTCATTTGATGAAGCTGTAGCATTACCCTCCGAAATGTCTTCAAGAATAGCAAGAAATACTCAACTTATTTTACAGTATGAAACAAACCTTACTAAAACAGTAGATCCTTTGGCAGGCAGTTATTTCGTTGAAAACTTAACAAACTCTTTAATTTTGCATGCTGAAGATTTAATTGATAAGGTATTAGAAATGGGTGGAATGACTGCTGCCATAGAAAAAGGGTTCCCAAATAAACTTATTGAAGAGTCTGCAATTATTAAACAATCAAATATTGATAGTGGAAAAGATACTATAGTAGGGGTCAACAAATTTATAAATGAGAATGAAGAAAAATTTGAAATATTAGAAGTTGATAATACTAAAGTGAGAAAAGATCAAATAGAAGCTTTAGAGAAAATTAAGAATAATAGAAATCAGGAAAATTGTAAGAGGTCACTGGATCTTTTAACTTCATCAGCACTAAATTCAAATCAGAACTTATTACAAGCTAGTATCAATGCAACAAGAGAAAGAGCAACCATAGGAGAAATATCATTTGCACTTGAAAAAGTTTTTAAAAGATATCAAGAAAAGCTAAACATTACAAAAGGTGTTTATACTGATAATTTTAAGGAAAATAAAAAAATATTAGAAATTAAGGATAGTATAGAAAGTTATACAAAGGAAAAAGGAAAAAAACCAATGATGCTAGTAGCAAAATTAGGGCAGGATGGTCATGATAGAGGAGCTAAAGTAATAGCATCCTCTTTTTCAGATTTAGGTTTTGATGTAGAAATAACTAATTTATTTATAACGCCAGATGAACTTTTAACTCAGGCAAAAAAATTAAAACCTGATGTAATAGGTATATCTAGCCATGCAGCTGCTCATATGACTTTAGTATCAGAGTTTATGAATCTTATAAAAAACAGTAATATGGATTTATTAGTAGTTTGTGGAGGTGTTATACCAAAGAAAGATATTAGTGAACTTAAAAAAATTGGAGTATCTGAAGTTTTTGGGCCAGGAACTAACATTCTAGAAGCAACATATAAGGTTTTGAATTTAATAAAATATGGAAAGAAAACTAATATTTAAATTTAATTGTTGAAGGAATTATAAATTTATATTAACTTCTATTCGGAGAGTCTTATGACAAGAAAATGCGAACTTACAGGAAAACTAGTTATTACTGGCAACAATGTCAGTCATGCAAATAATAAAACAAAGAGAAGGTTTATACCAAATTTGCAAAGTGTAAGTTTATATAGTGATGTGCTAGATAAGAAAATAAGATTTCGTATTGCTACTTCAACGCTAAGAACCGTTGAAAAAAATGGTGGTATAGATAATTTTCTAGCAAACTCTATTAATAGTAACCTCTCAACCACAGCACAAAAGCATAAGAAAAATATAGTCAGACTAGTAAAAAAAAACAGAAACTAAAAAAGCTTAATTAGTTGCTTTGACATAATATCTGCAAGGTCATCGACATCTAATATAGTTACTGCTTTATTATAGTATCTAGTTACGTCATGACCTATTCCTATTGCTAGTAACTCAACATTTGTCTTTTTTTCAATAAAATTTATTATATATTTTAGATGATTATCAAGGTAATTACTTTTATTAGAAGATAAAGTACTGTCATCAACAGGTGCTCCATCCGATATTACCATTAAAATTTTTCTTTTTTCTGGACGCATAAAAAGCCTTTTATAAGCCCAATCTAACGCTTCACCATCTATATTTTCTTTCAACAAACCTTCTTTAAGCATTATTCCAAAATTTTTTCTACTTCTTCTTACTGGAGAGTCTGCATTTTTATAAACAATGTGAAGTATTTCGTTAAGTCTACCAGGGTTATCAGGTTTATTTTCTTTAATCCATGTATCTCGCGCTTTTCCTCCTTTCCATGTTTTAGTAGTAAATCCTAAAACTTCAACTTTTATTCCACATCTTTCTAGAGTTTTAACTAAAATGTCAGTAGACAAAGCTGCTATGGTGATAGGCCTTCCTCTCATAGACCCAGAATTATCTATTAACAAAGTAACAATCGTATCCTTAAACTCTGTATCTTTTTCTTTTTTATAAGAAAGCGAGTTTTCTGGTGAAATTATAACTCTAGATAACTTTCCACTATCTAGTATTCCTTCTTCTAAATCAAACTCCCACCATCTATTTTGTTTAGCTAGAAGTTTTCTATGTAATTTATTAGCTAAAATACTTATAGTAGAATTTAATTTTTCAGTTTGTCTATCTAGTTGTTTTCTTAATTTATTTGTTTCTTCAGTTTCACATAAATTTTCAGCTTTTGTTACACTATCGTACTTACTAGTATAGATTTTATATTTAAAGTTTTTTTCAGTTTTTTCTTCAATATCATATTTGCTTGATGCACTATTTTCTAGATTATTTTCTTCACTTTCAGAGGGGTTGGTTAATTCATCTGTATCTATTCTTTCATTCTCAGCCACTTCAGAATTTTCTTCTAAATCAAAACTTTCAATATTTTTATCATTTTCTTGCATGCTTTGGTTTTGGCTACTCTCGTCTTCTGGTGTTTCTGAGTTTTCGTTCTCTTTATCTTTTTCATTTTTTTTTGTTTCAGTATTAACTAAATTTATAAGTTCTAAAATTTTTTTACTAAAAATTTTTTGGTCATAGAGATTTTCCTTTAAATTTACATCAGTAGTATTTAAAATTCTTTTTAGAGTTTTGATTATAGGGCTGTAGAAACTATTATTAGCTTCACTAATTTCTTGTCCCAAAATATTATTTTTTAATACCATTTTAAAGGATTCAGGAATACTAAATGTTTTATTTTCCTGAATGTTTTTATTTAATTGGAGGTTTTCTAATTTAGTTAAGTTTTTCTTAATTCCAGGATATTTTTGGCTTCCAATAAGTTCACATCTAAGTTCTTCTATTTGATCAAATATATCTTTAGAAGCAATATTTTTGGGGGCTAACTCTTTATGAATTTCTTTACTATGAAATCTTTTTAATAAAGAAGCAGAATCACTGATACCTCTTACATAATATTTTTTTTCTAAAAAATTATCCTTATTTAAAGAGGGCAAATTAATATCTAAATCATTGGTGCCTTTATCATTACTAAAATAAACATTTACATTCGACTTTTTAGATATTGCCTTAATAGTGCTCTCTATTGACTTTTTGAAGGAGTTTATTTTATTTTCTTCACTATTCATTAGTATTAGTATCATCTTGATTAATAAAATTAACCCATGAGTTTGGCAAATCTACAGCAAAGCATCTCTGATAATATTCAGCTATGACTATTCTCTCAACTTCATCACATTTATTTAAAAAAGTTACCTTAAAAGCATATTCTAAATCATTAAAAATAATAGTGTTCTCAGCCCAAGTAATAACAGTTCTTGGTGACATTAAAGTCGAAATGTCTCCATTTTTAAAACCAGACCTTGTTAGGTTAGCTAAGGAAATCATAAGGGAAATTTTATCTTTTCCAAACTTTTTTTCAAAGCTTGGCACTTTGGTAGCAATAATATTAAGTTCTTTATCCTCTGAGAGATAGTTAAGAGTAGCGACTATATTCCATCTATCCATTTGTCCTTGGTTTATTTGTTGAGTACCATGATAAAGCCCAGAAGTATCACCTAATCCTATTGTATTTGTAGTGCAAAACAATCTGAAAGATGGATGTGGAGTTATAACTTTGTTTTGTTCTAATAAAGTTAGTTTGCCTTCAATTTCTAATATTCTTTGTATAACAAACATAACATCTGGTCTACCCGCATCATATTCATCAAATACCAGTGCTACTCCATTATAAAGTGCCCAAGGTATAATTCCTTCTTTAAATTTAGTAATTTGAACATCTTTTTCTAAAACAATTGCTTCTTTGCCTACTAAATCTATTCTACTTACATGGCTATCTAAGTTTACTCTAAGACATCTCCAATTTAACCTGGCTGCAATCTGTTCAATATGAGTAGATTTGCCAGTTCCGTGAAAACCTTGTATCATTACCCTTCTGTTATGTAAAAAACCTGCTAAAATTGCTATAGTAGTATCTTTATCGAATATATACGTATTGTCCACTTTTGGAACATAATCATCCTTTTCGTCAAAGTAAGGTACTTCCATATTAGTATCTATATTAAATATTTCTGAAGCTTTGACTTTTCTATCTGGAGTATCTGATCTTTTCTTTAATTTTTTATTTATTATTTCTGTCATAATTTCTAAGGTTTAAGTGCTTTTAATAATATTGAATATGCGTTATTTAATTTAATTATATGATCTTCGTTGTTATAACTACTAACATCAGGATGAAACTTTTTCACCATTTTTTTATATTGCTTTTTAAGAGTTTCTAAATTGAAAGGCATTTGAATATCTAGTATTTCTAATGCAGGAATTAAATGTTCATTACTAGATTTAGTAAAATTATTAATTTTTTGATCCCTATATTTACATGATGTCTTTGAAAATATTTCATGTATATCAGAAATATTATTATTTTTTATTCTTTCCCAGGTAGGCCTATGCCATAAAGCATCTTTTGATATTTCTTTATAAATCTCATCTGAAGTTCTACCTTTGAAATAATCCCATCCCTTATTATATAATTTAATATGTTCTAAGCAAAACCATTTGAACTCTCTCAATTGATTTCTAGATGTAGGAGCTTTATACTCACCTTTTTTTTCACAATTATTCCATTCACAATATTTTGTAAGAGAGAGTATTTCGCTTTCACTATCTTCAAGAAAGAAAGAAGCTCTTTTTTTATTTTTAAACATAATATAATATTATGATATTTTAATGTATTAGCAAGAGCAGGTATTATTAAATTGGGTAAAAAAAATAGAAAACAAAGAATAGAAGAAAAGTTAATTACTCTTTATAATCCCGTTAGTTTAGAAGTCAGAGATGATAGTTCTGATCATAAAGGACATTTTCATTTAAAAGATGGGCAAAAAGAGACACATTTCTTTATAAAAATGACTACCAGTAATTTCAGTGGCCTTAGTAAATTAGAAATGCATAAAGAAGTTTATAAAACATTAGATAATGAATTTAAGCTAGGATTGCATGCTTTAGAGTTAGAATTATCATCTATTTAGTTAAAGTTAGCTTTTTTGTTTAATTAAAATTTTAGTAATTCTAGTTTGATTTCTAGAAATTACTGTGATAATTAATTTCTTTAATTTAAAGCTTTCACCTGTTTCAGGAATTCTTTTCGCTAAATTTATAATAAATCCAGCTATTGTTGACGCAGATCTCTCAGGTAATTTTAAATTATATTTTCTATTAAGATCTCTTAATGTTACGTTGCCATTAACATAAATATTTCCTTTATTATCAGTCTGAAGGCTTAATGAGGGAGAGTCATGTTCGTCTTCTATTTGGCCTACTATTTCTTCAAGGATATCTTCAAGAGTAACTAATCCTTGTAATACTCCATACTCATCAACAACAAATGCCATTTGTTTTTGTTTTTCTCTAAAAGCATTTAATTGACTTAATAAAGTTGTTGTTTCAGGTATAAACCACGGCTCTTGAATTACTTTGTCTATATCAAAATTTTTCTCTTCTAGTAAGGATCTTAAAAGGTCTTTAACGTGTATTATCCCTATAATATTTTCTGTATTATTTTCCCAAACTGGCACTCTAGAAAATGTTGTTTTTACAGATAAATCTAAAAAGAATTTATTTTTCTCTTTTTTATTTACCGCGAATATATCCTTTCTGTGTATCATAACTTCACTAATTTCTCTGTCAGTTAAGTCTAAAATACTTTCTAGCATAAACCTATTATCTTTCTTCATTTCTCCTTCTTTTGCAGCTAATAAAATAGCTCCTCTTATTTTATCTAAATTTAAGCCTTCATCTTTAATATCTTTAAATCTAACAAGAAAATGTATTAACTTTTGAATAAGAAAATTTATTGGGGAAAGCAACCACACTACAAAAATTAAAAAAGGTGTATAAAATATTAGCAATGTATCAGGCTTTCTAATAGCATAAATTTTAGGTAATACTTCTGCAAATATAAATATTAAAGAAGTCATTATTAAGGTTGAGTATAAAATGCCCATTGTGCCAAATGCTTTGATAAGTAAATTAGTTGCAAGTGCAGAAGATAAAATATTTACTAAATTATTACCCAGTAAAATAGCACTTATAATCTCTTCCCTCTTTTTTAGTAATTTTTGAGTTCTGATTGCTTTTTTATCCTCTTCAGAAATTTTTTTTTGTAACAATGGCTCTGATATGCTGGTTAAAGCTGTTTCAGAAGAAGAAAAAAAAGCAGAGAGTATGACTAGAAAAAAAATTATAAAAATTTGGCTAATTAAATATAAATCAAACATCAATAAATTCCTTAATAACTTTTTTTATTAACTCTTCATTGATGTTTTCCTTAATAAAGGCTTTACCTATACCATTACATAATATAAAACGCAAATTTCCTTTATAAACTTTTTTATCAGCATACATATTTTTAAGAAGAATGTTAACATTCCATTTTTTTCTTGAAGATAGTTGTTTTAAATTAATAGGTAGTTCTACACTTGCAAGATGACTCTTAACTAAGATGTAATCACTATAGGAAGAATATTTTAACTTTTCTGATAAATTCATAGCCATAAGTAAGCCAATTGATACAGCATAGCCATGTCTTACTTTATAATCTAATTCATTTTCTATAGAGTGTGCAAATGTATGACCCAAATTTAATAAAGCTCGAATGCCTGACTCTTTCTCATCTTTCTTCACAAACTGTGCTTTATTTTTACAGCAAGAAAAAATAATTTTTTTAATAACACTTTGATCCAAACACTTTATTTTTTTTGTGTTTTTATTTAACCATAAAAAAAAACTTTTATCGTTAATTAATCCATACTTAACTACTTCTGCATAACCAGCCAAAAATTCTCTTTTTGATAAAGATACTAAAGTTTGTGGATCAATGAATACCGCTTTTGGCTGAAAAAAAGTACCAATCATATTCTTTCCATTTTTCGTATTAATTCCTGTTTTACCTCCTACAGAACTATCTACTTGCGATAATAAAGTTGTAGGAATTTGTATAAATTTTAAGCCTCTAAGTATAATTGATGATAAAAACCCTGTTAGGTCGCCTACAATCCCGCCACCTAATGAATAGATAATGTCATTTCTATTAATACCAGCAGAGATAATTTTATTTGCAAGATTTTCAGCACATTTAAATGATTTGCTTTTTTCTCCTGGTGAAACACTAAAAAAATTATAAGATATTTTTTTTTTATCAAAAGAGGCTAATAGTTTTTTTAAGTAAAGTTTCTTTACATTATTATCTGTAACAATAAAAGCTCTACAATTTATATAATTTTGATAATGATATTTTGCTATTTCACTAAATATATTTGTTTTAATTAATATATTATAATTATTACTTCCAAGTTTTATGGGTAATTTAAGCATTTTTAAACTTTAAGTGATTTAAAATTTTTTCTTCTATTATTCTAGTCATGTTTTCCTTACTTGTATTAATGACATCCACTTTCAGGTCAGCTTCTTTATAAACTTCACTTCTTTTTAAAAGTAAATAGTTAATTTGTTCCTTATTATTATTTTTCAATAAAGGTCTTTCATTTTTTGAATTGATAACTCTATTATAAATAATTTCTATATTAGCATCTAGCCATACACTAATTCCTTTTAGCTTTATTGCATTTCTAATATTACTATTTAAAAAAGCACCTCCACCTAAAGACATTATGTAGCTACGAAGTTTTTTATCGAAAATATGATCTAAAATTATTTTTTCCTCTGTATAACGAAATTTTTTTTCTCCAAAACTATTAAAAATATTACTTACTGGCATTTTTAGATGGCTCTCAATTTTTTTATCGCTATCGTAGAAAGGTAGTGAAAGTTTGTTAGAGAGTCTCTTGCCTATGGTTGTTTTCCCAGTAGCCATAAAGCCCACTAAGAATATTTTTTTTTCTTTTAATAAACTATTTAAATTTCTTTCATTCAAGAGAAGTTTGTTTTATGTTTAAATTTAAAGTAAAATAATTAATTATAATATCATTGAAAAGCTTGCTATGATAGTAAAAAAAATTCTTATATTAGGTTTTATTATATCTTTAGGTATAATTGTATTTGTAGTATTTTTTTGGGATATACCAGCGCCAGTTAGAAATATTGAAAAAAATTTAGAAATACACCGGTTAAATTCAAATGTTAAGGAATAAAATATTAATAGTACTGACTAATTTGCTTTTTGTAGTTATAGCAAATGCACAAGAGGTTCCTAAAAATATAATAATTATGGAAGAGGAACCCAATGCCGTAGGTGATTTGGAAGATTTAGATAGCAATAAACAGGAGGAGACAAATATATTATTTAATGAAGATGATGCAATGTCGACTAATGAACCAAATGCTGAAACGGTAGATATTATAGTAGATGATATTCCTAAAGAATTTAATGAGTGGTATGGTGTTTTATCTAGCGAAAATGGAGGATTAGGATGGTTAATGTGGGGAAACACAAATCATGAATTTGCTTTAAGATTAATTAGGAGAACAAACTTTTCTACCAAGTCACCAACATTATTTGAACTAACGTCAAAGCTTTTATTATCTAGAGCTAAAGAACCTAAAGTACAAAATAATATGGATCAATTAAACGGCATAGAGCAGGCTCAAGACCCATTGATTTATTTGAAAGAAAAAGTTAGGGTGCTTTCACTTATTGGTGACACTGATAATGTTCAAAGACTAGTAGAAAGTATTCCATTAGAATTTAAAGATAAAAATTTTTCCAATACAATCTTAAACTTTAGAAGCAATGAAATAGATATACCATTTATATGCAAACAGGCATTGCAAAAAAACTTTAATTCATCAAACATAAAAAAAAGAGAGACCTTAATAGCTTGTAACATAGCTTTAAATAAACTTGATCAAGCTCAACTGGCAATTGATTTATTAGATAATGATACGCGAGGAAAATCAGAGTTTATTGAGGTTTTTAGGGACTTTATAGACGAACCTGCTACTGCTGAACAAAGTTTATATGATGAAAACCTAAATAATTTAAATGCTAAAATTATGAGCTTGATAAACTATGAAATTGCAAAAAAAGTTTTTTCTAACGATAGGCTTGCATTAGATAAAATTATTTATGATATGAAGCTTTACACTTTAGACAAACAAGTAGAGGCGCTAGAAAGACTAGTAAACAGAGGAATTTATGACGCTATAAAACTAGAAAACGCATACTTTTCATTATATGAAAGTATCAAAGATGATCAGAAGTTAAATTCAATAACTGAAATAAAAGATAAGAATTCTGTATTAGTAAGAGCCAACCTATTTTATTTAACTAATAATTCAATATCAAATATAGAAAGAGCTAAGTATTTAAATTTATTATGGCAAAAATCTAAAAATCCTAATATTGAAGGGGCTGTTTATAAAGTCACTAATAATATATTAAACTCTTTAATTCCTTCAAACGAGCTAAGTTGGTTCATTTATCCAGCTACAGAAACACTTTTGCATTCCGGAGATATTGCTACTGCAAAAAACTGGTTATTTTTTATGTCAAATGATATCAAAAGTAGAGCTTCTCTAGATATTAATTTTTGTAGACTCCTGATACTTTTACATATTAAAGATATTAATTTGAGAAATAATAGAGACGAGATACCTGACGTAAATTTTTTATTACAAATACTTAACAATAGTCTAGAAATTAATAAAAAAGATGTATTTAGACTGTTAATAACTTTAAAAGCTTTAGACTATGATATAAATACAGATCTATGGAATGAATTTTATATGAATGAAATACATAAGGGCTCAAAAAAACAATCATTCATAATAGAAAATAATTACTTTCATTTAGATGAGGCCGTTAGAGAAAGAAATTTAGCAGAAGCTATTTTAATATCAATTAATTTGTTAAACAGTGTTAATGAAAAAAACCCCAATTTTTATAAAATTTATAAAGGTATTAATGCCCTAAATAGGTTAGGAGAAAGAAAGTATGCAAGAAACTATTCATTTGAATTAAATTTTGGAATAGTAAAATGAACTCAATAAAAAATATTGATAACTTTTCAAAATTACTTGAGTTATTTTTAGATAAGTTATTTACTGAGCAAAACTTAGCTCAATCTACTCTTAATTCATATAAAAGAGATATAAGTGACTTTATAAATTTTATAAATAAAAGAAATGTAAAAGTAAGTAATATAGAATTTGAAGACATAACAAATTGGGTTAGTTTTTTAAAATTAAATCATTTACAAGGTAGTACTATAATTAGAAAGGTTACAGTAATAAAACAGTTTTTTTCATTTTTATTTAATGAAAAGTATCTAGTAGAAGATCTAAGTAAAAATTTAATTATTCCAAAAAAGACTTCAGTTTTACCTAAGTTTTTAACAGAAAATGAAGTAAAAAATATTTTAGATTTTCTTAAAAGAAATAATAACTCTTTTAAAGATATGCAGATGTACGTTCTTACTGAATTATTATATGCTACAGGTTTAAGGGTAAGTGAATTGGTAACATTAAAAATAAGTAATCTTGATGAAAAGTTTAAAAATATATTAGTAAAAGGTAAAGGAAATAAGGAACGACTAATTCCAATAGGAGAAATAGCTCAATTATCTCTAAAAAATTATGTAAAAAATAAAAATTTTGAAAAGTTTAAAAGTAGTTTTAAAGGAAACTATTGGTTATTTCCCTCTAGAAAAAAACATTTATCTAGACAAACTTATTTTTCAAAATTAAAGAAAGCAGCAGTAAAAGTAGGGTTAAACCCTAAACTAGTTTCCCCTCATATATTACGACATGCCTTTGCATCACACATGTTAAAAAATGGAGCAGATTTAAAGGTTATACAGCATTTGTTAGGACATGAGGATATTGCAACAGTTGAAATATATACCCACGTAAATCTGAAGGATGCACTTAATGCAATCGAAAAACATCCTCTTAGGTTTTCTTCACAGAAGGATTAGGTTATAATAATTTTTCTTTCTATAATAATGTTGTTATGCGTTTAAACAGATCAGAATTAGCTGTACCAGGAAGTAGAACTGATTTTTTCGAAAAAGCTGCTAGGAGTGAGAGTGATATAATTTTTTTAGACTTAGAAGACTCAGTGGCAGTAAATGAAAAAAAATCTGCCAGAAAAAACATTATAGAAGCTATTAACGATATAAACTGGAAAAAAAAATCATTGTCTATAAGAATAAATGCAGGTGATACTATTTTTATGGAAGATGATATAAAGGAAATCTTAAAATTTACTTCAAATAAGTTAGACATGATAATGTTACCTAAAGTTAATAGTGCAAAAGATGTTTTAAAGTTAGATAAACTTGTTTCCAAATATGAAAAAAAATATAATAGAAAAAAAAGATTAGGCTTTGAAATAATTATAGAAACGGGATTAGGTCTTATTAATGTAGAAAGCATAGCTTTAGCTAGTAAAAGAAATGAGGCACTGCATTTTGGTGCTGCTGATCTAGCTGCATCTATTGGAGCTAGAGTTAATAATATTGGTGGAGTAAATGAGAGTTATGGAGTTTTAGAAAACAAATTAAAAAATAAAAGAAATTTTTTTCTTAATGATATGTGGCATTATGCATTATTTAAGATATTGTTAACAGCGCATTCTTTTGGTATGAGGGCAGTTGATTGTCCATTTGGAGATTTCTCAGATAATTTAGGGTTTAAAGCTGCAGCAAAAAGTGCTTATAATATGGGATTTGATGGAAAGATGGTAATACATCCAAAACAGATAGATATTGCAAATAAATTATTTTCTCCTACAAATGAAGAGATTAAGGAAGCTAAGCAAATTTTAGCTCAAATGAAGCTAGCAGAAAAAAAAGGAAAAGGAGCTATTGCATTTAAAGGAAAACTGTTAGATATTGTATCTATAAAACAAGCAAAAAATATAGTAGAGATGGAAAAAAAAATATTAAAAGGTATTTATAAAAAATGAAGTTTTTTTTAGATTTTGAAGCGGAGATTGCTGAACTTGAGGCTAAGATAAATGAGCTTAGGCATGTAAGTAGTATAAAAGGGTCAAATCTCTTAGATGAAATTGCGAACCTGGAGTTCAAAGCAAAAAATTTACTAAAATCTAAATATTCTTCGTTAACACCTTGGCAGAAGGTCCAAGTTGCAAGGCATCCTGAAAGGCCACATTTTTCCGATTATGTAGGCAGTATTTTTGAAAGATTTGAAGAACTTAGTGGAGACAGAAATTATGGACAGGACGATGCTATCATAGGAGGACTAGCTTCAATAGATGAGACTTCGGTGATGATTATAGGACAAGAAAAAGGTTATGATACTGAGAGCAGGATAAAAAGAAACTTTGGAATGGCTAGACCTGAAGGCTATAGAAAATGCTCTAGATTAATGAAGTTAGCAAATAAATTTAAGCTTCCTATTATTACGTTTGTAGATACAGCAGGTGCATACCCTGGTGTAGGAGCAGAACAAAGAGGTCAATCAGAAGCTATAGCAAATGCTATAAGAACTTGTTTAAAAGTAGAAGTTCCACTAATAAGTATTATTATTGGAGAAGGTGGATCAGGCGGTGCGGTTGCGATAGCAACCGCAGATAGGGTGCTGATGCTAGAGAATTCAGTCTATTCGGTAATATCCCCTGAAGGTTGTGCTTCAATTTTATGGAAGCAAGAGGGATATGATGAGATAGCAGCTAATAGTCTTAAGTTAACTGCTCAAGATCTAATAAAATTAAAAGTTATAGACAATATCATTAAGGAGCCAACTGGAGGAGCTCATAGAGATCATGCTCTGATTAAAGAAAATGTTAAAAGTAATATTTTAAATAGTTTAAATGAAATCAATAAAATCAAGTCTGAAGATCTTATTAAGCTAAGAAGACAAAAATATTTAAAATTTGGGTCAAGCCTTAAGGTTTAAAATAGATTGTCTTTAATAAAAAAATTTCAACTATTAAATAATTTAGTAGTTAATCAAGACTATTATAAATTACTCTGTTTAAATAAAGAAATAGGTTATGTTCATAAAGAAGTTGCTAGGGAGATTATTTTTAATATAGAAACATTAACACTTAAGAACGGAAGCCTATATTTTTTAGAAAAAAAAAATAGTAACTTAAGTTCTACAGCTGAGCATATAGCAAATTTATTAATAGAAAAAAAAAAAATGCCGTTGCTATCAAAAGAAATGTTTTCTTGTAAGGAATTTATTGATAGTAAAGAGTTTTTTAAACTTGATCGGTCACTTGTAGAAATGCTTGGAATAAGAGGGTACGGAGTACATTTAATTGCATATATAAAAAAAGGTAATAACTATAAAATTTGGGTTCCTAAAAGAAACCGATCTAAATTAATTGATCCATTAAAACTTGATAATACAGTAGCTGGAGGTGTCAAAGCAGGAGAAAACATTTATATGGCATTACAAAGAGAAGCCAAAGAAGAGGCAGGTATAAAAAAATTTTTATTAAATAAGGCAAAATTAACAGGAACTATAAACTACTCTTGGAAAAATAAAAGATTATCGATCAGAAGAGATACTCTTTATTTATTTGATCTAGAAGTTGATACCTCCTTTTTGCCAAAATGTTATGATGGAGAAGTTGAAAAATTTAAACTTATGGACTGGGAAGAAGTATTACATCAAATTCAAGAAACAAATAATTTTAAAACTAACTGCGCTTTAGTATTAGCAAATTTTTTAATTAGACATGGATTATTAACAAATAAAAATGAAAAAAAATATGAAGAAATTCTTAGGTATAATTAAATTTTATCTTTTAATTTTATAACTAGGTTTAGGGTGCTTTCATCTTCTATAGTAGCGGGTTTGTTGTAATCCTGATTATTTAATATTTTTGCTATAGTAGAGCGTAATATTTTTCCTGATCTAGTTTTAGGTAATGATTTAATAACAAATGCTTTTTTAAAAGATGCCACCGCACCTAATTTGTCTCTTACTAACTTTATAACTTCATTCTCAATTTCACTTTCAGATTTAGTACACGAATTATTGAGCACTAGAAGTCCTATCGGTACATGGCCTTTTATTGCATCTACCATTCCTACCACAGCGCACTCAGCAATTTCGTTATGATTAGTTAATATTTCCTCTATTGAACCCGTAGATATTCTATGTCCAGCACAATTTATTATGTCATCTGTTCTAGACATAACCGATATATATCCATCTTTATTAATTATTCCTGCATCTGACGTATTATAGTAGCCTCTGTATTTAGATAAGTAGGCCTCAAAAAATCTATTTTTATCATTCCATATCTCTGAGCTACAACCAGGAGGTAGAGGTAACTTAATAGCTAAATTCCCCATTTCTTCTCTAGGTAACTCTTTTCCATGGTCATCTAGTACTACTACAGAATAACCAGGTGCAGCTTTTCCAGTTGAGCCTTCCAAAATATCAAACAAGCCATATTCAGGAAAGTTTCCTGCAATAGACCATCCTGTTTCAGTTTGCCACCAATGATCAATTACTGGTTTTTTAGTAGCTTTCATTGTCCAACGAATGCTTTCTGGATCAGCTCTCTCTCCTGCCAAAAATATATACTTAAGATTAGATATATTGTATTTTTTTAATTCCTCTGCATTAGGATCTTCTTTTTTAATAGCTCTAATAGCTGTTGGTGCGGTGAACATGGTACTGACTTTATATTCTGAAATAACTCTCCAAAACTGACCAGAGTCAGGTGTTCCTACTGGTTTACCTTCATATAAAACTGTAGAACAACCTAATAATAAAGGCGCATAAACTATATAGGAATGTCCTACAACCCATCCAACATCAGATGCTGCCCAAAAAACCTCATTTTCAGTAATATCATATGTCATTTTCATGCTATTATATAAGGCTACAGCATGTCCTCCATTGGTTCGAACTATACCTTTTGGTAAGCCTGTAGTTCCAGATGTATGAAGAATATATAATGGATCATCAGAATTAAGCTCAATACATTCAATACTTTTTTTTTCATCAATATAATCATTCCATTCAATATCACCAGGTTTATTTAGTAGACATGTTTTTATATCTCTTTGGAAGATTATTTGTTTTATTGGTTTATTAACACATTTTTTAATCGCATTATCTAAAATTTCTTTATAATCTATAATTTTATTTGGCTCAAGCCCACAACTTGCGGATATAATTATCTTTGGGCTTACATCGTCAATTCTGTTAGAGAGTTCTTCTGCAGCAAAACCACCAAAAACAACAGAATGAATTGCTCCTATTCTAGCACATGCCAACATTGAAATAATTACTTCAGGTATCATTGGCATGTAAATTATGACCCTATCACCTTTTCTAACACCATCTTGGTACAAACTAGCAGCTAAAGAGCTAACATTATCTAAAAGTGCTTGATAAGAAATTTTTTTTTTTATATTAGCTACTGGACTATCGTAAAAAATAGCATATTTCAAACCATTACCATTTTTTACATGTCTATCTATGCAATTATAACATGTATTTAAAGTTCCACCATGAAACCAATTTGAAATATAATTTTTTTGAAATAAAGTTTTTTCCCATGGTTTTATCCATGAGATATTTTTTGCTTTATCTTCCCAAAATGAGATTGGGTTATTTTCCCACTCAGCATATTTTTTATGATATGACATTTTTTTGTAGAGACAGACTTTTATATCAAAGTCTGTCTCAAAAATTTATTCTCTATTACCAAAAAGCATTAAAAGATACTGAAACATTAATAGAAAATCTAAATATAATTTCAAAGCACCCATAACCGCTTTTTTAGTAGAGTCTTCACTATTTTCATTTTCAACATAAATTTCTTTAATAGCTTGGGTGTCGGTAGCTGTTAACCCAGCAAAAATTAACACACCTATAATTGATATAATAAAATGCATCATAGTACTTGCCATAAATAAATTAACAATACTTGCTATAATTAGTCCAAACACTCCCATTATTAGAAATGAATGTAAGCCACCAAGATACCTTTTTGTTGTATAACCATATGTAGTCATTGCTAAAAACATAGAAGAACAGATTAAAAATACTCGGGTTACAGATATTCCAGTAAAATGAACTAATAGCGTAGATAAAGAAACACCATATAAAAATGAAAATACCCAAAATGTGTTTTGGGCCGCATTAGCAGTCATTTTATGCATTCTTGCTCCCATCCAGAATATTAATCCAAGAGGGGCAAACATAAAAATGTAACCTATAGGAGGATACACCATGCTGAGTACTAAGGGGTTGCCTGATTTAATTGCACCTACTAGTAAATAAGATACTACACCAGTAACAGCTAAACCAGCAGTCATATAACTGTAGACTTTGAGCATAAACTTTCTAAGCCCTTCATCTGTAGCAGATAAAGATGATGCTCTTTGTCTTACATCATAATCTTGAGTATACTTTCCAAAAGCCATTTTAAACTCCATATTAATTATTAAATTATATTTAATATATGATACTTTGTAAATAATATTCAAGAATTGATTAAAAAGGAAAAAAAATGGAAAAAATACTAGAAAGTTATTTTTTAAGTAACAATTGGAAACCAACAAGGAAAGATAAAGTTGTTAACAAAACATTCAAGTTTAAAAGTTTCAAAGAAGCCTTTTCTTGGATGACTGAAATGGCTATAAATGCAGAAATATTAAATCACCATCCTGAGTGGACAAATGTATATAATAGTATAGAAGTAAATCTCACCACGCATGATTTGAATGATATTTCAGAGAAAGATCTAAAGTTAGCAAAACTAATGGATAGTTCATTTGAAAAATATTATTAAAAAAAATAAATCGAATAAAGAAGCCATTTTTTTTTTACTTTCTTATTTAGGAGTAATTCCCTTCATTGCACTAACCTTACTTATATGGCTTTTAGACGAAAAAAACCTTCAAAAATTTAGTGATTTATTAATATTTTATACTTACTTAATTTTTACATTTGTAGGCGCTATTTATTGGGGTATAACTATAAAAGAAAAAAATCAGCCTAAATTTAGACTAGTAATATCAATTTTACCTGTTTTTATTATTATGATTATAGAGTTTTTTATTAATTTATTAATAATAAAAAAAATCATTTTAATAATTTTATTTTTTAATTTATTTTTGATATTTGAGGTTTTTCTATTTAAAAAAAAAGTTATTCCTAAATGGTTTTATTTACTGAGAGTAAAACTTAATGTAATTGTAACTTTTTTTCTGTTATTAGCTCTCATTAAAGTTTTTTAATTTTTTGTAATTGTATTATTTTCAAGCAAGAAAAAAAAATTATCAATGACCCCATTAATAATGATATAGAAATATTTTCTAAAAAGAATATAACACCAATTACTGATGCAAATATTACACGAAAAAAATCAAATGGCATTACTATAGTAGGGGAAGATAATCGTAATCCTTCTATAGTAAAAAATTGTGCCAGTAAACTGAATATTGTAATAAATAAAATCAATAAAAGAGAAATAACAGAGGGGAAATTTGCTAAAAATAAATAAGGAAATAATAAAATAATAGAACTGAATAAACTAAACCAAAACTGAATATTAATACTACCTTCATGTAAGGAAATCTTTTTTATTAATATTTTTACTAAAGCAATACAAAAAGCACCTGATAAAGCAAACATATAATAAATATAATTTACTGAATTTGTTTTATCAAAACCAATTATTATTATTACTCCAGAAAAGCCAGTTATCACTAATAAAAATAATTTTATATTAATTTTTTCTTGAAAAAAAAGAAATGCTAAAGGAATAATAAAGAATATTTTAGCAAACGAAATTATAGTAACATTTGATAGAGGCATTGACTCCAGAGCAGTAAAGGTACAAAACATTGCACTTAATCCGACTAAACTTCTCAAAAAATGAAATTTATAATATCTTTTTTCTATTTTAACTTTTTTTACATTTATTAAGAGTGCTAAAATTGTAAAAGCTAAAATAGATCTTAAAAACATAATTTCTATAATGTCATGATGCTTGAATGTAATTTTTACTAAAGCAGACATTAAGGAAAAAAATAAAGCGGCTAAAATTATAAAAAAAATTCCTTTGATATTATTATTATCATGAAAATTTTTTTGCAAAATCAACATTTTATATTCTTTTCGCTGTAATCAATGGAGCTGTTTCTTTTTTCCCTGCAATTTTTTCTCTTTTTACAATATAAAGGCTAGATATAAATATTATAAAACTACCAATAAAAACCCAAATTGAAGGAATTTCAAAGAAAATATAATATGCAAACAGAGCTGAAAAAGGAAGTCTTAGATAATCAAATATAAGTACATAAGATGCCTCAGAATCAGCAAAAGCTCTAGTTATACCTTGATGTGCTAGTGTAGCTGCTAAACCAGTAGAGACTAATAGAATAAAGTCTATTATACTAGGTTGTTGCCAATATGTTAAGCATGGAATAAAAGAGAATATTGTCAGCAATACAGGCATATAAAAGACTACAGAATTTGGGTGATCAAGTGTTGATAATTTTTTTATAAATACGGCTGCTAAACCCATTAATAATGAAGAAATAAGAGCTGTTAATATATATACGTTATATTCAAAAAAACCAGGTCTTATTATTATGATTGCACCTATAATCGAACAGACTATAGCAAAAAATCTTCTTTTTTTAATTTTTTCTCCTAAAAAAATTATGGCGCATATTGCGCCAAATATAGGTGCTGTAAAATTTATTGCTGTCGCTTCGGCCAGAGGTATATTAGATATCGAGTAAAACCACAAATACATTGCCGCAACTGCTACTAAAGATCTGCCAATTTGTAATTTAAATGATTTTGTTTTTAGGCTAGAAAAGCCACTATTGAAAAGCCATGGTAAAATAAAAATTATTGCAAAAAAGGATCTAAAAAAAATAATTTGTGAAATACTGTATTCAGAAGATAAATACTTTACCAAAGTATTTAATAAGGCAAAGTTTACACATGCAAAAAGCATCCAAAATGCTGATTTAATTCTTAATGACATTTTAAAATTTTAAATTATTATTTATAACATGAAAAATAACGATTATAAAAAATTTTATAATTCTCCTGAAGACGCACTTGAAGGATTATTATTTGATGGTATGACAATAATGTCAGGAGGCTTTGGCTTATGTGGTTTACCAGAAAATTTAATATTATCATTAAGGGACAGTGGGGTTAAGAACCTTACAGTTATATCAAATAATGCAGGCACAGAAGGACATGGCTTAGGTCTATTATTGGAGACAAAACAAATTAGTAAAGCAATATCATCCTATGTAGGGGAAAACAAATTATTTGAAAAACAGTACCTATCAAAAGAAATAGAGCTAGAATTTAATCCTCAAGGTACTTTGGCAGAAAGAATAAGAGCTGGAGGAGCAGGTATACCAGCATTTTTTACTGCCACCGGCGTAGGTACATTGGTATCTAAAAATAAAGAACATAAAACTATAAAAGGTAAAGAATATATTTTAGAAAGTGGTCTAATATCTGATCTTTCTTTAGTTAAGGCATGGAAAGGAGATAAAGCTGGTAATTTGATTTACAGAAAAACAGCCAGAAACTTTAATCCAGTTATGGCAACAGCTGGTAAAAATACAGTAGCAGAAGTTGAAGAAATCTGTGAAGTAGGAGAATTAGATCCTGACCAAATTCATACACCTGGAATATATGTTAAAAGAATTATTAAAGGTTTAAACTATAGTAAAGCCATAGAGAACCTAACATTAAGTGAAGATTAATGAGTTGGAATAGAGCAGAGATGTGTAAAAGAGCGGCTTTAGAGCTTAAGGATGGTTTTTATGTAAATTTAGGCATAGGAATGCCGACCTTAGTAGCAAATTACATAGATAAACAAAAAAATATTACATTACAAAGCGAAAACGGCATGTTAGGTATGGGCCCATTCCCAAAACCTGGTATGCAAGATCCTGACTTGATAAATGCAGGAAAACAAACTATTACTTCTCTTCCAGAATCCAGTTATTTTTCATCAGCTGATTCTTTTGCAATGATAAGAGGAGGGCATATAGATCTATCAATTTTAGGTGCAATGCAAGTATCTAAACAAGGTGATTTAGCAAATTGGATGATACCTGGGAAAATGGTCAAAGGAATGGGGGGAGCAATGGATTTAGTTGCAGGCGTTAAAAAAGTTTTGGTATTGATGGATCATAATGCTAAAGATGGTAGTCCTAAGATAGTTAATAATTGTGATTTACCTTTAACAGGAAAAAAAGTTGTTGATTTGATCATTACCAATTTAGGTGTATTTGAAATAAACCAAGGAGTAAAAGTAAAAGAAATAGCCGATAATGTTACAAAAGAGAGTCTAATAAATAAAACAGAAACTGAACTTTTGTTTTAAACTAGCTTTTTAATATAAGCTTACCAATGTTTTTTCTTGCTAATAGATAATTTAAGGCATCTGAAGCATCCTTGAGCCTAAATATTTTGTGATTTACCGGTGAAATTAGTTTTTTTTCATATAGATGAAATAAGTCTAAAAAGTCTTTTTTTATTTGATTGGGTGTTCTATAGGCAAGTTCGCCCCAATATAATCCATCAGCTGAGGCATTTTTTAATAATAATCTATTAGCTGGTATATCAGGAATTACACCTGAAGCAAATCCGACTATAATAATTCTTCCATTCCAGCTTAGTGATTTAATTGCATTTAAAGAAACTTGCCCTCCCACCATATCAATAATAACATTAACTTCCTTAATATTGAGTCTTTTTAATTCATTTTTTAATATATTATTTTTATAATTTATTACGTGGTTTGCACCTACTTTAATACAACCTTTTAACTTATCATCATCACCTCCACAAGCGATTACTTTACAGCCTAAAGCTTTTGCTATTTCTATTGTTGCAACTCCTACTCCTCCAGTAGCACCAAGCACAAGGCAAATTTCGTTTTTTTTAATTTTTGCTTTCGAAACTAATGCACTATATGCTGTTCCATAAGTAACTGGAAAGCCGGCAGCAATGTCTAATGGCATGCTTTTAGGCAAATTGTAAGTATTTTCAGCAGGGACCACTACTTCAGACTGATATCCTCCAAATTTCATAATGGCTATAACTGTGTCCCCTATTTTATGATTAGATACACTATTTCCAACTTCCAAAATCTCTCCTGAAACTTCTAATCCAGGGGAAAAAGGAGGTCTTGGTCTTTCTTGATATCTTCCTTTTATTGTTAATATGTCAGCAAAATTAACTCCAACAGAATGAACTTTTATTCGGACAGAATTATTAGTTATTTTCTTTGATACGGTTTCTACATATTCAAGAACATCAGGAGAACCATATTTTTTTACAACAATACTATACATTTTCTTATAGACCTTAGTAATTTTTTAAATTAAAACTATTTTTACCGATTACTTAAAAGGAGTAAATATGAAATTAATTAAGGTTGCAATATTTTTTAATTTATTTTTCTTTTTTTCTGGATATGAAATAACTGCTAATGAGGCAGGTACAAAAAAAATAGGAAAATATGATGAGTGGATAATATATTCTAAATCAAAAACTTTATGCTATATGATTGCTCAACCAAAAAAATCAGAAGGAGATTATACAATGCGAGGTAGGGTTAGAATTGTTGTATACAGAAATAGTGAAAAAAAGGTGAATAAAAACATTATAGGTATTGATTTTGGGTATTCATTTCCTGATAAAAGCAAGGCCTTAATTGAAATTGATAATAAAAAAACTTTTAAATTAAGTACTTTTGGCCAGACTGCATGGACAGGATCTGATACCAAAACAGATAAAGAGATTATTAGTGAAATGATTAAAGGAAATATATTAATTGCAAATGGCAGATCTAAAAGAGGAACTGATACAAAAGATACTTATTCATTAAAAGGTTTTAATAAGGCAATAAAAAAAATTAGTACTTATTGTGGTTAATTAAATTGAAAAATAATATTTATAATTTTTCTATAGATGAACTTAAATCCTATTTTTTGAATATAGATGAAAAAACATTTAGAGCAGAACAAATATGGAATTGGCTTTATGTAAAAGGAATATCAAATCTAAAAGAAATAAATAATATTTCCAATAATCTTCTAAGAAAAATCATATGTAAATATGAAATACCTAAGCTAAAAGTTAAAAAGTATTTACATTCAAAAGATGGAACAAAGAAATGGTTGCTTTCATTGGGAGATGGAAAAGAAATTGAAACTGTTTATATACCTGAAAAAAACAGGGGAACCGTTTGTGTGTCTTCGCAAGTTGGCTGCACCTTGTCTTGTTCTTTCTGTCATACAGGAACTATGAAATATTTAAGAAATCTAGCTATGTCAGAAATTATTGGTCAAATAATTTTTGTGAAAAATGAATTAGATGATTGGAGGAAAAATAGTGATGAAAGAAAGGTAACCAACATAGTTTTTATGGGGATGGGAGAACCATTTTATAATTATGATAACGTTCTTAAATCGATAAGTGTTTTAACAAATGAAAAAGGTTTAGCTTTCTCAAAAAGAAAGATAACATTATCTACCTCCGGAGTAGTTCCAAAAATATTAAACTTTAAGGAGGATAGTGATGTTAATCTAGCAGTATCTTTACATGCTGCTTTCGATGACGTTAGAAATGATTTAGTCCCTATAAATAAAAAATGGCCTATTAAAATTCTTTTAAACGCTTTAAAGGATTATAGTGTTAGAAGAAGAAATAAGAGAATTACATTTGAATATATAATGCTAGATGGAGTAAATGATTCTTTAGTAGATGCCAAAGAACTTATAAAGTTAATAAAACCTTTTAGAGCAAAAATCAATTTAATACCTTTTAATCCTTGGCCAGGCTCAAAATATAAAGTTTCTTCATCAAAAAAGATAAATGAATTTAAAAAATATATTTTGGAAAAAGGTCAAATAGTTGCTACAGTAAGAACACCAAGAGGAAATGATGTTCTTGCTGCATGTGGACAATTAAATTCGATTTAAAAAGGGTAATAATGAGAAAAAAAGTAGTTTTAGCATATTCAGGAGGACTAGATACTTCAGTAATACTTAAGTGGTTGCAAATGGAGAAGCGACTTGATGTTATAGCATTTATTGCAGATGTTGGACAACAAGATGAATTAAAAGAAGCAAAAAATAATGCTAAAAAAATGGGTGCAAAAAAAGTTATAGTATCTGACTTAAAAAATATTTTTGCTAAAGAATATATATTCCCTATGTTTAGAGCGAATACAGTGTATGAAGGAAACTATTTACTTGGTACAGCTATAGCAAGACCTTTAATAGCAAAAAAGCAAATAGAAATAGCAAAAAAATATAATGCTACTTTTGTTTCTCATGGAGCAACAGGTAAAGGAAACGATCAAATTAGGTTTGAGTTAGGATATTATGCTCACAATCCCAAGATAAAAGTTATAGCTCCCTGGAGAGAGTGGAGTTTAAACTCTAGAGAAAAGCTTTTGAATTATGCGTATAAGCATAAAATTCCTGTTCCTGGGACTAAGAAAAAGGATCCTCCGTATTCTATGGATGCTAACTTATTACATATATCTTATGAAGGTAAAATATTAGAGGATCCATGGAAAGGGCCAGACAAAAAAATGTTTAGAATGACAAAAGAACCAAGTATGGCTAGTTCTAAAGGAGAAATTATAACATTAAGTTTCTACAAGGGTGACCTTGTAAAAATAAACAATAAAAAGCTATCTCCTTATCAATTGATAAGAGAATTGAATTTAATAGGAGGAAGAAATGGGATTGGAAGAAAGGATATAGTTGAGAATAGAACAGTCGGGATGAAATCTAGAGGTGTATATGAGACTCCAGGTGGTACAATATTATTAGAAGCTCATAGAGCTATGGAAAGCTTGACTTTGGATGGGCCTACAATTTCTCTAAAAGATGAGATTATGCCTAAATATGCTAAAGTTATTTATGAAGGTTTATGGTTTAGTACTGAAAGAAAAATGATGCAAAGCTTAATAGATATAAGCCAAGAAAAAGTTGAGGGTCATATAAAATTATTTTTAAGGCAAGGTGTAATTAGCATTCTAGGAAGAAAGTCAAGATATAGTCTTTACAACAAGGAATTATCAACTTTTGAAGAAGATAATATTTATAATCAAAAAGATGCAGAGGGGTTTATTAAGCTTAAGTCATTAAGGTTTAGAACCTAACTAAAGTTTAATAAGCCTGAGTATTCAAATAGCAAATTCCTAAAGAAAATTAATAAAATTATTAATATTACTGGTGATATATCTACCCCCCCAAATTCTGGTAGAAGCCTTCTTATAGGCTTTAGAAGGGGTTCTGTTATTTTGTAGAGGAAATTTCCGACCATATTAACAAAATTACTTTGAGTATTTACTATACCAAATGCAACAAGCCAGCTAAGTATTGCCTGTATTATAAGAAGCCATATAAAAAGTTCTATTACTTGACTTATGAGTATTACTAAAGAATTCATGATAATATGGTATAATACTATCTAAAATTATAGAAGGTAGCAAAGGAAAATTTTTCCTTTGCTACTTTTAAGGGAAGGTTATTTCTTTTTTGAGACGTATTCTAACCCTACCGATCCAGACTCAGTATAGTCAAGACCATACTCTTCATCTTCATCTGTTGCTCTGATGCCTACAGTGGATTTAAGTATTAACCATACTATTGTTGATCCTATTACCGTAAATACACCGAAAGCTAATATACCTACGATCTGAGTTCCGTATGAAGTATCACCATTTGAGAATGGGACAATAAGCGTTCCCCATATGCCAGCAAACAAGTGAGCTGGTATTGCACCAACAACATCATCTATCTTAAGCTTATCTAATAGTTTCATCCCGAACATACATATTATACCACCTATGCCACCAATAATTATTGCTTGAAAAATCGAAGGCGTTAAGGGTTCCGCAGTAATACTTACTAAACCTGCAATAGCTCCGTTCAAAGTTGCTCCAATATCGGTCTTTCCATAAATTAATCTGCTTAAAATCATAGGAGCTAATACACCTCCTGCTGCTGCCATAGTAGTATTAGCAAAAATAGTTGCAACCGCGTCTGCATCTGCGTATGAGCCTAAAGCAAGTTGGGAAGCACCATTAAAACCAAACCATCCTAACCAAAGTATCCAAACTCCTAAAGTAGCCATAGGAATTGATGATCCTGGCATTACATTAGCAGTACCGTCATCATTAAATTTGCCTTTTCTAGCTCCTAGTACTAATGCTCCTACAAGAGCCGCCCATCCACCAACAGAGTGAACTATAGTAGAGCCTGCAAAATCAGAAAAACCCATTTCACTGAGCCATCCGCCTCCCCATTGCCAAGAACCTGAAATAGGATACAAAATAGCTGTGAGTACCAAAATAAATGCGAAAAAAGGATATATTAATATTCTTTCTGCTAATGCTCCTGAGACTATAGAAGCAGTAGTTGCTACAAAAACCATTTGGAAAAACCAGTCGGACGCTGGTGAATAGCCTTGACCAACTAAATCATCAGGATTACCTACACCACTTGACCAAATACTTAATGAGCCTATATACCCGCCATCTACACCAGCATACATTAAATTATATCCAATTAAGTAGTAAGCAACTCCAGCAATTGAGAAAAGCCCTAGATTTTTGATACAAATTACTACTGTATTTTTTCCTCTTACTAAACCAGCTTCTAGCATAGTAAAACCAGCAGCCATCCACATAACTAAAAAGCCACCTATACAAAATAATAATGTGTTAAAAACAAATGTAATTTCTGCAGGATCAGCCACAGCAACTTCAGCTATCTCATGGCCATCTGCAAAGGCTAAGTTTACTGTCATGACATAGCCTATAAATAATGTAATTAATTTTAGCAATTTTTGCTCCTTTAAAGTTAAAAAAAAAAAGGTAGCAGAAGTGTAGTTAAATACAATATATATGTATAAGATAAAATGTATAAATAATAGGCAAGTGCCTATTATTATAACTAACTATTAATTTTAATATCTTTTATTTCTTTGCCATCTCTTGTAACTACTCTTAATTTTACATTACCTGTTTCTTGATTAGTAACTTTAATTAGTTTTCTATCAGGATCGTTTGCCTTAAGTTTTAAAAGTGCATCTTGTATATCAGTTCTAGTAGCAAGTTCTAATAATCTATCTTGAAGAAACTCAATTCTGCTCTCTAATTTTTCTAGTTGTTTAGCTCTATTTCCTTCAATAGCAAATAATGCAATTATGCAAATAGCGACTATTACTAAAAAAATAACTTCAGCCATTACTTTTCAACCAGTTCTATAGAGGCAGCAAATCTATCTAAAATATATACATCGCCTTGTTCAGATGTTACATAGGTGTAACGAATTTTATCTGAGTTTTTTATAAAAACAAATGCTAAAGATGATAAAATCAACAAATTTACAAAAAAATTTCGTTTTTTTACCAAGTTACTTGAAAAAAATTTCGTTTTTTGTATTTTTAGCATTTTCCTCTCCTAAACCAGAGGAAAATATGACTCTAATTTAGTATTTTATTTTTTTTTTAATCTTTCCAGTAAACCTATCATATACAAATTCGGTGCCATAAGGGTCAGTCAGAATGGTATATCTTACCTTGTGAAAGTTATTAGTTAAAACAAAAATTAAAGATACAATTATACTGCTAGTAGCTATTGCTTGGCGGTATTTGTATAAGATAACTTTATTTTTATTAGCAGATTTAAATATTTCACCAAATAGAGAAAGTTCATTAGCTTTTGCTAATGCAACTTGTTCTAATTCTAAGTCCTTTAATTCCCTATATTTTTTTAAAATCTCTTCTTTATTTATTGGTTTAGTTTTTCTTCTCCAAAAGATATTATCAATATCTTCGTATTCAAATTCTGCTTTTGGATTAATCGCTAATATTGCGTCTGATAAAGTAACCATAATACAATTTTTTTATTTTCATTATATAATTATTAACGGACATATATAGAAAAAATTAATCTAATATTTTTTGAGGCCACCTTTTTACTAAATCCAGAAAAAGAGGATCTATGGACTTTTTATTTTTAATTGCATCACGAGCTATATCTCCTGGTTCATCATTATAACCAAAATAACTAAAATCTTTCATTCTCATAGGGTATAAAATACCGTTTAAGTGATCGTATTCATGTTGAATTAATGCTGCCCAAGTAGAACTTGCCTCGTGTTCAATTAATTTTCCTTTAAGGTTATAGTATTTTACTCGTATTTTATCAAACCTAGGCACTTTTCCGTGTAAGCCTGGCAAAGATAAACATCTTTCCCAATATAATTTCTTTTTTTTACTTAGTGGGATAATCTCAGGGTTAATCATATAGGTCCAAGGTTTTTTTTTGAAATTAGCATCATTTGGTATACGATTTTTATTAACTCTATATACAATTATTCTTTTACTTATCATTACTTGAGGTGCTGCAAGTCCGCTCGCTCCTATATATTCTAATGTATCTTGCATGTTTTTTACTATAGGCAAAACCTCTGAAAAGTTTTTAACTACTAAGGCTTTTTTTCTTAAAGTAGGGTGTCCCATCTTTAGAATTTGAAGTACTGACATTATGCTACCATTAAATTTTTTTATAAAATTTCATTATTGTATTATAAGTCATAAAAGGTTGTTCTTGCTGTACCCAATGTCCAGCTTTTTTTATTAATTTAGTTCCAAAAAAATTATTAAAAAAAATAGACTCCATTTTCTCCTTTTCACCTGGTTTTTGAAAAGTTCCCCAGTCTGCCTCACCTGAAAGGTAAATGGAGGGCACATTTGTATATTTAGGAAGTTCTAATTTTATAATTTTATTTTTTTCCTTTTTGCTTAACATTACTTTATACCAATATAAGGGGTTTTCTAATCCATATTTTCTAAAATAATTTACATATACCCTAAGATCATTATTAGTAAGCCATTTACATTTATTAATTTCATTTTTTGATGGCATAAACCGTTCTATAGTTTGTGCCATACCTAAATGGTATTTCATTATATAATATTCAGGCATTTTTGCCATTTCTTTTGCACTAATGGAATTTAATTTAAACGGCCTATTTAATTTATAATCATAGCTTTTAAAATAAAAGTAGCCTCTAAAAAAATTAGTTAAACCTTGTTTACAATTTAAAATATTAATAGCAGCATTTTTTTTAGAAAAATAACATTGATAATGTTTTCTTTTTTCCTTTAAATGCCTTAGTTTTACATTTAATTTTTTTAATTGATCAATATTTTTCTTTTTTACTGGTCCACTAAAGGGCATACTCATAAGAGTTAAACTTAAAAGATTATCAGGATGGAGAAGAGTAAAATATGAACTAACGTATGCTCCAAAGTCATGACCTATCAAATGAATTTTTTTTATACATAGCTTTTTTAACAAATATGATATGTCTTTAGTTAGGTTTATAATGCTATACTCATTTAAACTTGCTGTAGTTAATTTACTACTAGCTCCATACCCTCTTTGGTCTGGTGCAACACAATAATAACCTGACTTAGCAAGTAAACTCATCAAATGTCTAAAACTATATGATATTTCGGGAAAACCATGGAGTAAAAGTATTGTATTATTATCTTTTTTTTCTACTTTAGTTTCTAAAATCTTCATATCTATACCATTTACTTTTTTTATTATTCTAGATCTAATTTCTTTATTATATAACATTTTAAAATTGTATTTTTTGGTTTTTGTAATCTATTAAATAACCACTATCTTCTATTGTAAGATTATTTATAACGGAAAGTATTTTTTTTGCAGATTCATCGCAGGACATAAGAGTTTTGTTGCCTGCAAATGGTTTAGATAACTTTGTATAAACAGTTCCTGGGTGAATAGCAACAAATATTAGATTTTTATTTTTTATTTTAAATTCTATAGAGGCAGTCTTTATAATTTGGTTTAAAGCTGCCTTTGATGCTCTATAGCTATACCACCCTCCTAAAAAATTATCGGAAATACTTCCTACTCTAGCAGATAAGCTAGCAAAAATGCTTTTGCTTTCTTTTTTCATAAGGGGTGCTAAATGTTTAATCAATAATGCATTGGCATACGTATTTATCTCAAAGGATTTTCTCATATAATGTAAATTAATATCTTGAATCTTCTTTTCAGGAGAAAAACTATTATCATGTAAATAGCCAGTTGCATTAAATAATAATTCTATACTTAAATCTTTTTCTATTAAGTTAGAGGCTAATTCTTTTATATTATCTTCATTAGTAACATCTATGTATGGAGTGTAGCTTCTATTTAAACCAAAAACTTTACAATATTTTTTACTGCTTACTAATGATTCAAAAATACTTCTTCCAATTCCCCCTGTATTTCCAAATACTAGAGCTATTGATTTCTTTTTTTCTTCATTCATTAATTATTTTTTTCCTAAAACTACCTTTTTCAAAGAACTAATACTTTCAGGATTAGATTTGTTTGTTCTTACTTTTTCTATACTTGAAAAATCAGTTAAAATTAGTTGAGAAATTGATAATTGAACACTCTTTGATGCCTCAGATATTGTTTTTGCAGCTTTATAACTGACATTATCATTTTTTTCATTAGCTATTGTGATCATTTCCCATTCAGCTGCAACTAGTAGTTTTAATAACTTTGAAAGATTATTTATCTGTTTATCTCTACTTTTCTTTAAATCTCTAATTTCATATCTATTCATTTTCCCTCCAAACTAAAAATATAATTATTAAGTCGTTATAATATACATGTATTTAAATATAATAAATAATATAAATATTGAAAATAATAGAAAACAAAAAAAAATATATATTTCAAAAGAAGAAAAACAAAGTAATGAAGAAGAACAAAGTAATAATGCTTTTTTAGAAGATTTCGAAATAAATACTTACTATTCTATTTTCTATGGAGAGTTAACAAAAAACTGGATAATGTTAAAGCCATAAAAAGCAAATAAAAAAATAATTTTTTGATATTTAACATTTATGTTATATTAAATTATGAATAATAGAAGTCCAGAAGACATAAGAAAATCAATAAAAACGCTTGTTGAAGAAGCTGAGAGTGTATCCATTGATAATGACAGTCAAAAAGAAAATAATAATTCTATTAAAGAGAAATCTAAATTGGATGATGTTTCTCTAGAATTAGAAAATAAATATAAAAAAAATCTTAAGAAAGAAGTAACTAATTCAGATAATAAGGAATTAGATTTAGATTTATCAGGTTTAATAAGTGATGATGTAGCACTTGCGGTTAGAGCTGAACTAATGAGGTTTTCTGATGTTTTTGATACTGACGATACTAAAGAAATTATATATAAGTCTGTTACAAATGCTACCAGGGAGATGGTAAGAGAGTGGTTAGATCAAAATTTAGCTACTATTGCAAAAGAAGTTATTAATGAGGCTCTAGATAAATTATCCAAAAATGCTAGAAATTAATCATTCAGTATTTAATTTAAAAAATTTTTTTATTTTATGTGAATTATCTTTTCTCCTGTAGGCAATTACGCAATGTTCGCCACAGTAAGGTTTACCAGGAAGAGTAGGTTTGCCACAAAAGTAGAAGTCAGGGTCGCCAGGATGACCAATAGGCCACTTACATCCACTCATATTAGGGACAAGTAAAGAAATATTGATCTCACTTTTTATTTTTTTATTTCCTGCTATGGTTTTCTTGGATAAACCTAGTCTATTTGCTTTTCCAATCACTGCATTTCTGCTTACAGTACCTAGTTTATTAGCTATATCTCTAGCTGAGGTTCCCTTTTCCCATAATTTCGTTAATTTATCTACTTTTGATTTAGTCCAATAATTTTTCATGTTTTTTTTACTCATTTAAAAGTTTATAATATATTACAGTAATGTTAAAAAATCAAAAAAGAATTAATAATAAAAAAGCATATAAGCTATCGACTTTTTTCCTTTATATTAAGTTGCTTAAAAAGTGGGGAAATAAGCAGAGAAAAAAATTTATTATAGCTAATATCTTTATGGTTATTTTAGCTATCGCCACTTCCATGTATCCATTAGTAATAGATTTTGCTTTTGATACAATAGAAGGAAATGAAAAAAGCAAAATATTCCTTATACCAATATTTATTTTATTTCTCACCTCAACTAAAGGACTAGCTCAATATTATCAAACTATATATGTAGGTAAAATTGCAAATGGAATAATCAAAGATATACAATTAAATCTTTATGATAAAATTCTAAATTTTGATACTACAATATTTAATGAGCAAAATGCTGGTTCTTTGCAATCGAGGTTCATAAATGATCTGAACATACTAAAAGAGTCAATAATAAGAACTTTAAATAATCTAGTTAGGGATTCATTAACTTTAATTGGTTTGATTATAAGCATGTTTTACTTAGATTGGGTTTTAACTATTTGTGTAATATTTGTTTATCCTTTTTGTATCAAGCCAATAATAGAAATAGGAAAAAGAACTAGGGTAATTTCTCTGAACTTACAAAAAAAAGTTTCTTCTGCAAGCGCTTTTTTAAACGAAAGTTTTTCTGCTGTAAGAGTTATAAAAACATACAATTTAGAAAAGTTGCAAAAACAAAAAGCTAAAAATAAGTTTGAAGAAATATTTGATAGTAATATTAGTATAATAAAAACTAGATCTAAAATCGAGCCAACTTTAGAGATTATTGGAGGTATAGCTATATCTATAGTTTTAGTTTTAGCAGGCTTAAGAATTTTAAATAATGATTCTGACTTTGGTTCTTTTACAGGTTTTATAAGTGCATTATTAATAGCAGTTCAACCTGCAAGAGCACTAGGGACCTTAAATGCAATACTACAAGAAGGAGCAGCATCTCTTCTTAGATTAGAGGATGTATTAAATAAAAAAAATCAAATTACAGAGATAAAAAATCCAAAAATGCTATTAGATTTCAGAGGTAAAATTAAATTTAGCGGTGTGAACTTTTTTTATAAAAAAGATGAGTTAATTTTAAAAAATATAAACTGTATTATTAGAGAAAAAGAAGATGTAGTTATAGTTGGAGCAAATGGATCTGGTAAGTCTACATTCATAAATATGATACCAAGATTATTTGACCCATCAAAAGGAAGTATATTTTTGGATGATAAAAATATGAAATATTTTGACATTAAAAGTCTTAGATCTCAAATTGCATTAGTTTCTCAAGATGTAATTTTATTTGACACATCTATAATAAAAAATATATCTATAGCCAATAAATCTGCAACTAAGGCAGAAATTATTCTAGCCTGTAAGATGGCAAATGCTCATAATTTTATAATTAAATTTAAAAAATCTTATGATACGACAGTAGGAGATAGAGGATTAAATTTATCAGGAGGGCAAAGACAAAAAATCTCAATAGCAAGAGCATTTATTAAAAAGCCAAAAGTTTTATTATTAGATGAGGCAACTAGTGCCCTAGACAATAAATCTGAGGTCTATGTAAATAGATCTTTATTAAATTTTTCTAGAAATATTACTACTATTACAATAGCACACAGAATGAGTACTATCTTGTATGCAAAAAGAATATTATTTTTTCATGGAGGAAAGATAGTTGGAGACGGAACGCACAAAAAACTATTAAAGTCCAACAGCGCTTACAAAAGTCATTTTTTAACTGCTTACTCTTAGTAATTACTCTCTTTTTATTATAGTGTTAGTAATAAAATTGAAAAAATTACTTGATTTAAAGTTATTTTTTAAGGCTTCTTTATCATACTTATTGTTTATCCAATGTAATAGGTCTTTCTTATTATTTACACCTTTTTTTATTAGTTCTAAAAAAAAATAATCTAAGATCCCTGTTTTGGCATATTTAATGTGAAGATGTTTAAAGCTTAATTGCTTTAAAGCTTCTTTTATTGTGTAATTATGTTTGTATATTAAATACAAAGCCGCTGCTAATCCAGCTCTATCAGCTCCAGATTTGCAATGAATAATACATGGATATTCTACTTCATTAACCAGTTTGTTAAATTCCAATAATTTTTTTTTATCAGGGATATCTCTTGAGGATATCGGGAAGTCATATAGTTTAACTTTATTAATATTACAGAAGTTTTTTTCTAAATAATAAGATGAGCAATGTCTTTTACCTCGTAAATTGATAATGCTCTTGATCTTATGTTTTCTTATATCTTGCCTTATTTGATATGGATAAGGTTGATTGCATCTAAACATATCTCCAGGCAGGTTGCCCCAAGACCTCCAAAAAATTCTAAATATGCCATGATCTGAAAAAGTGCTATCTATATGAGATAGTATTATATTTAAAATTCCTATTGTTTTTCCTCTACACCACATAATTTATCTTATAGACTAAAATTAAAAAATTAGCATAACTATTTTTAAATATTTTTAAACAATGATTTAAATGATATATTTGCGTATGAAAAAAAAAAAAAAAATGAAGATAGAAAAAAGTTACTAGAGGAGGAAATGAGAAAAAACTTATTACGCAGAAAAGTACAAAAAGAAAAAAATAGACAAATAAAGGGAAGGAAAATTAAATGACTCTAATGTCAGACAATTGGATCGCAGAGCAAGTAAAAAAAAATAAAATTATAGAGCCGTTTGAAAGTTCTCAGGTTAGAAGTGGAAAGATATCATACGGCCTTTCCAGTTATGGGTATGATGCAAGAGTTGCAGATGAATTTAAAATATTTACTAATGTGAACAATTCTATTGTTGATCCAAAAAATTTTAGTTTAGAGGGCTTTGTAGAAAAAAAATCTGATACCTGTATTATTCCTCCTAATAGTTTTGCTCTTGCAAGAACAGTTGAGTATTTTAAAATACCAAGAAATATTTTAGTAATATGTTTAGGTAAATCTACTTATGCTAGATGTGGTATAATTGTCAATGTAACTCCTTTAGAACCAGAGTGGGAAGGACATGTTACTTTAGAGTTTTCTAATACAAGTCCTTTACCTGCAAAAATTTATGCTAATGAAGGAGCCTGTCAATTTTTATTTTTACAGGGAAAAGAAGCGCCAAAGTTTTCTTATGCTGATAAAAAAGGAAAATATATGAAACAAAAAGGCGTAACTCTTCCTAAAATTTAATTATGAATTTTATTTCTATAGTAGGTAATTGCAAGCTAAAAGGATTAATAGAGATTTCAGGAGCAAAAAATTCGGCATTACCCATTTTAGCAAGTGCACTTCTTACAGATAAGGTACTATGCTTAAAAAATATACCAAAATTGTTAGATGTAGAATCCATGATAAGTTTAATAGGTAGTCTAGGATCAAAAGTAAAAAATAAACATAATACTTATCTTTTAGAAACAAAAAAAATTTCTTCTTGTAAAGCAGATTATGATTTGGTTAGAAAGATGAGAGCGTCTTTTTTGGTTTTGGGTCCATTATTAGCAAGAGAAGGATATGCAGAAGTATCTTTGCCAGGTGGCTGTGCAATAGGAACAAGGCCAGTAGACATGCATCTTTATGCTATGAAAAAATTAGGAGCAAATATAAGCATTTCTGATGGTTATGTGAGAGCAAAAAGAAAAATTAAAGGTCTAGTAGGAGAAAAAATAGCGTTTTCAAAAATATCAGTTGGAGCAACTGAAAATGCTATTATGGCTGCTGTTTTAGCAAAAGGTGAAACATTGATTGAAAATGCTGCAAAAGAACCAGAAGTAATTGATTTGTGCAATTGTTTGAATGCTATGGGAGCAAATATTGAAGGTATGGGGTCAAATAAAATTCATATTCAAGGTGTCACAAATTTATTATCAGCATCTCATGAAGTAATATCAGATCGCATTGAGGCTTGTACCTACATAATAGCTGCAGCTATAACTAACAGCAAATTAACAATAAAAAAAGTAAACTTTAATTATATTAATAGTTTTATGAGAGTTATGGACAAAATGGGATTAAACTACAGTATAAATAAAGAAGAAATATTTATTGAAAATAATGTAAAGCTAGATCCTATTAAAATTAAAACTGAAGAATACCCAGGATTTCCAACGGATCTCCAAGCACAATTGATGACACTAGCTTGTTTTTCGAACGGAATTTCAGAAATAGAAGAGAATATTTTTGAAAATCGTTTTATGCATGTACCCGAATTAAATAGGTTAGGAGCAAACATTGAAATTAAGGGAAGTAAAGCTATAATTTTAGGTAATAGAAATTTATTTGGAGCTGAGGTTATGGCTACAGACTTAAGAGCATCAGTATCTCTTATTTTAGCCGCACTTAAAGCTAAAGGAAGAACAAAAATTAATAGAATATATCATCTAGATAGAGGCTATGAAAATTTAGACTATAAACTTTCTAGCTGCGGTGTAAATATAAAAAGAGGAAAATAAGTGAACATTGAATTTAAATGGAAACCTATTAAATTACGTGCGGAAGATGATGGTGATTTACAAATATTTAGTCAATGTTTATATGAGGCAATAGTTTTACCTTCTGAAATAAAATATGATAAAAGAAAAAAACAATTTGCAATGGCCTTAGAAAGATTTACATGGGAAGCATCAGAAGGAAAGGATCATATGCTATTACAAGTGCTATGCATACTAGTTGTAAATGGTGTTATGGGAATTGAAGCTAAAAAAATAAATCAAATAAATAAAATAAAAAACCTTTTATCAATAAGTAATGTTGACAATAATATTCTATTATTGCTTAATGATGAGGATATTATAAACCTTAATGTAAAAAAATGGAGTTGTACTTTAGAGGATATAGGCAAACCAATTTCTCCAGCAATTACTCCTAATCATTTTCAAAATGGCTAAATTATTAAAAAAACCAATAAAAAAAATAATCATCGCTGTTCCGAAGGGAAGAATTTTAAAAGAATTAACACCTATATTAAAAAAAATAAAAGTAATACCTGAAAAAGATTTTTTTAATGATAATTCTAGAAAAATCATGTTTTCTAGTAATAGCGAACTTATTAACTTTATAAAAGTACGAAGTTTTGATGTTGCAAATTTTGTTGCTTTTGGTGGTGCGCATATGGGAATAGTCGGATTAGATGTAATCAAAGAATTTGAATTTGAAGAGATATATGCGCCAGTAAATCTTGGCATTGGGAAATGTAGATTATCTGTTGCAGAGCCAACTAAAATGGCACTAAAAGATGACCCTAAGTCTTGGAGCCATTTAAAGGTTGCCACAAAATATCCTAAAATTACTAAGAAACATTTTGCTGAAAGAGGTGTGCAGGCTGAGTGCTTAAAATTAAATGGTGCCCTAGAAATTGCACCCAAGCTTGGATTGAGTAAAAGGATAGTAGATTTGGTTTCTACCGGAAAAACTCTCATTGAAAATGATTTAACTGAAGTTGAAAAAATTATGGACATTACGTCTTACCTAATAGTCAATAGAAACATTGCAAAGACTTATCCAAATAAAATAAACAATATCATAACTAATTTTAGAAAGGTTTTGTATGTTAAAAAATATTAGTTGTAATCAAAATAATTATCTAAGCATATTAAAATCTTATGTTTCTAAAGATAACATTGAAAATAAAAAAAAAGTAAAATTAGTAGAGCAAATAATAAATGATGTAAGGAAAAATGGAGATAAAGCCTTAAAAAAATATACTAAAAAATTTGATGGTTTTTGTTTAGATAAAGCAAATAATTTTCTAGTAACTAGTGAAGAATTCAAAACAGCTTTAAAAGATTGCAGTAAAGAGTATATAAATTCGATACATTTGGCCGCTAACAGAATAAAAAAATATCAAACAAAAATTTTACCTAAAAGTATATATTTTAAAGATAATATAGGTATAAAAATGGGTTGTATTTGGTCTGCAATTTCTTCTTGTGGCTTATACGTTCCAGGAGGCAAAGCAATTTATCCTTCTTCTGTATTAATGAATGCGATTCCTGCTAAAATTGCTGGAGTAAAAAGAGTTGTAATAACTACACCGGCAAATAATAATAAAATCAGTCCTGAGATTTTGGTAGCAGCTCATGTTGCAGGGGTCAATGAAGTATATAAAATAGGCGGAGTGCAAGCAGTTGCTGCTCTAGCATTTGGAACTGAGAGTATAAAGAAAGTTGATAAAATAGCTGGCCCTGGAAACTCATTTGTCGCTGAAGCAAAAAAACAAGTTTATGGACATGTAGGGATTGATTCTATTGCTGGTCCTTCTGAAATATTAATTATTGCAGATAAACATTCTAATGCAAAGTGGATAGCAATAGATTTACTTTCTCAAGCAGAGCATGATGAAGAAGCCAGGGCTATTTTAGTTACAGATGATAATAAATTAATTAAAAATGTAGATTTTTATATAAAATATTTTTTGAAAAAAATATCTAGAAAAAATATTGCTATTAAAAGTATTAAAAATAATGGTTTAGCTATTTTAATAAATGATATTAAATACTCTCATTTAATTGCAAATTATATTGCACCAGAGCATTTACAAATTATGTCAAAAAATAAAAAATCTTTATTAAAAAAAATTACAAATGCAGGCGCTATGTTCGTAGGAAATTACTCACCAGAAGCTTTAGGAGATTATGTAGCTGGTCCTAGCCATGTTTTGCCTACTTCAGGAAACGCCAGATTTGAGTCAGGTTTGTCAGTTTTAGATTTTTTAAAGAGAACTTCATATATAGAAGCTAATAGAGGTGGCTTAAAAAAAGTTATTGAACCAATAAAAATATTAGGTGAAAGTGAAGGTTTAGAAGCACATGTTAAGTCAGCTTCAATAAGATTTTCCAAGGAATAAAATTGTCAAAAAATCTTTATTATATATCTGAAGCAAATGTTGATATAGCTAACCACATCACTTGGAATCCTGAGCTGGAACAAGAAAGAAAATCTGCAGTATTTGATTTATTAAATAATGGAAGCTTTAAGTTAGCCAAACTTAAAGACACAGGGCCTTACAAGTTAGAGATTAAATTGGTTGAATGGAAACTAATTTTAAAAGTTTTTGATATATATAACTCAAAGTCTGAAGAGATAAAACTTTCAATAAGCCGAATAAGGAGAACTTTAAGAGATTACCAAATTGTTTGTGATAATTATGTAGAAGCAATAAAGACAGCTCCTTTAAAAAAGATCGAAGCAATAGACGTAGGTAGAAGAACAATACATGATGAAGGAGCTGAAAGCTTAATTTGTCTTTTAGAAGAATTTATCCAGGTTGATATGGACACAGCCAGAAGACTATTTACACTTATAAGTATAATATCTTTAAAAATATAAACACTTGACCAAATCAATATTAACTAGCATGTTACTTAAAAAGGATTAAAATGGCAAAAGAAGACGTTTTAGAATACGAAGGAGTGGTATTAGAAATATTACCTAATGCAATGTTTAAAGTAAAATTAGACAATGAACACGAAATTTTAGCACATACTGCAGGAAGAATGAGAAAGCATAGAATTAGAATATTAGCAGGGGATAAAGTAACAGTTGAAATGTCAACTTATGATTTAACTAAAGGAAGAATAATATTTCGACACAAATAATTTGAAAAAATTTAACAAAAAACTTGTATTAGCAACTTCTTCAAAACCTAGAGCCGAATTAATAAAAAAATTTAATGTTAATTTTTTAGTTTATGAACCTAATATAAATGAAGGAGCTTTAAATTGTGATAAGCCAGACATACTAGTAAAGAGACTATCTTTTAAAAAAGCTATAGAAGCAAAAAAAAAATATAAAAATAGTTTAGTGCTGGCTTTTGATACTATTGTATATGCTAGGAAAAGTTTTTTCTTTAAAACTACAGACCATCAAGTGGCTTATAATAATTTAAAAAAATTATCTGGAAGGCGACACACAGTTTATACAGGTGTAACAAGCATAAATAATAAAAACGAAACTCACTTTTATTTAACTAAAACAAAGGTTAAGTTTAAGTTATTAGATGAGTTTGACATAAATATTTATTTGAAAACTAATGAATGGAAGAATAAAGCAGGATCTTATGCAATACAAGGCTATGCTTCGTCATTTGTTTCATATATATCTGGGTCTTACACCAATGTTGTAGGGCTACCTATGGAAAAAGTATATCATGTTTTGAAAGTAAATAATTTTTTTAATTAAATGAAGAAAACAGAAAGTCAAAATTATTGGATTAAACGAAATAAGAATGATAGATTTATAAAACTTTCTAAGTATGAAGGTTATAGATCTAGAGCTGCTTACAAATTATTAGAAATAAATGAAAAATTCAAAATAATAAAAAAATATAGTAAAGTAGCTGATTTAGGCGCAAGTCCTGGTGGATGGACACAGGTTGTATCAAAATTAAGTAATAATACAATAACAGCTGTTGATAAACTAACTATGTTACCAATAAAAAATTGTATTTTTATTAATGATGATATAGAAAATTTAGTTAATTCTAAAAATAAGTTCATAGAACAAAATTCATATGATGTAGTATTATCAGATATGGCGACTAATTCATCTGGACACAGATATACTGACATTGCAAAATCAGAAAAGATTTGTTATTTAGCATTAAATTTCGCAATTAAATTTTTAAAAACTAATGGAACTTTTGTTTGCAAGATAATGAGAAATTCAATAGAAAAAAATTTTAAGAATGACCTAAGTAGAATTTTTAAAAAAACTAAAGCTTTCAAGCCTTCATCTAGTAGAACAGAGTCAAAAGAAATTTATTTGGTAGCATTAGGTTTTAATAATTTACACTAAGATTAAATAATATTAATATACCAATAGGTAATAAAATGAAATTAGAACAAGCACTAACATTTGATGACGTCTTAATTAGACCAGGTTACTCCTCAATCTTACCTAGAGATGTAAATACAAAGACAAAATTTTCTAGAGATATATCAATAAATATTCCATTAGTTTCAGCTGCAATGGACACTGTAACTGAAGCTAAGTTAGCGATTGCAATAGCTCAAGGAGGAGGAATAGGTGTTTTACATAAAAATAATACTATTTCACAGCAAGTTGAGGAGATAGTAAAAGTTAAGAAATATGAATCAGGAATGGTTGTTGATCCAATTACGATTAGTGCAGACTCTAATTTAAAAGAACTATTTAGGTTAAAAAAAAAATATAATATATCTGGCTTCCCAGTAGTAGACAAAAAAAATAAAGTAGTAGGAATTATTACTAATAGAGATGTTAGATTTGCTAAAAATATGTCACAACCAATAAGAGATTTAATGACTAAATCTAACCTGATAACTGCTGAGGAGGGTATAAAACAAAAAAAAGCACTGGAAATGTTACATAACAATAAAATAGAAAAACTTATTGTGATTGATAAAAGTAAGAAATGCGTTGGACTTATTACTGTTACGGACATAGAAAAGTCTCATAAGTTTCCATTAGCTACTAAGGATAATATAGGAAGACTTAGAGTAGCAGCTGCAATAGGAGTAGGGTATGATGGACTAGAAAGGGCAAAAAGTATTTATAATGCCGGAGCAGATGCTATTGTATTAGATACAGCACATGGACATTCAAAAAGAGTTATAGATACTATTAAAGATTTAAAAAAAATAGTAAAAAATAATATACAGGTTATTGCAGGAAATATTGCTACTAAAGAAGCCGCAAAGATGCTTGCAAAGCAAAAAGTAGATGGAATTAAAATTGGTATTGGGCCAGGTTCCATATGTACTACTAGAATTATTGCAGGAGTTGGTGTTCCTCAATTTAGTGCTATTACGGAAGTTTATGAAGCAATAAAAAATTTTAAGATACCGCTTATTGCTGATGGAGGAATAAGGTACTCTGGGGATTTGGCTAAGGCCATTGGTGCCGGTGCAGATTCTATAATGATAGGCTCATTGTTAGCGGGCACTCAAGAGTCACCTGGTGATGTTTTTTTATATCAGGGAAGGTCATATAAATCATATAGAGGTATGGGCTCTTTAGCTGCAATGGAAAAAGGTTCTTCTGATAGATACTTTCAGCAAGATGTACAAGATCGATTGAAATTCGTTCCTGAAGGAGTGGAAGGAAGGGTTCCTTTTAAAGGTCCTAGTTCAGAGATTATATTCCAACTCGTTGGTGGACTTAGAGCAGCGATGGGTTATACAGGTAATGGAAGCATTCAAAAAATGAAAACAAACTGTAAATTTCAAAAAATAACAGTAGCCGGTGTTAAAGAAAGCCATATTCATGATATAGCCGTTACTAAAGAGGCACCTAATTATAAAACAGAAAGATAAATGAAAAAAGGAGCTTTGGTAGAGGCCACTATTTTTTTAGTTAGTAAAATCGTATCTTCTAAAAAAAAAACTAAAATAATAATAAGTAATTATATTAAAAAAAATAGATATATAGGATCTAAAGATAAGAAATATATATACAATCTAACATTTAATACTTTAAAAAAATATCATGGCCTATTAAAAGTTTGTGAAGAAAATCTTATACCTAAAAGCATACGAAATATAACTTTACTTAATGTTTTCAATAAATACAAGAAAGGTTCATATGAAGAGTATTTTATAGGAAAGTATAGTCTTAATGAAAAAAAGGAGGATAGATTAATATTTGAAATAGCATCAAGTATAAATGAGGAAATTCAACCTAAATTTCCAAATTGGTTAGAAACAGAAGTAAACTTTAATGAAGATAAACTCAATAATATATATTCGGCTATTTTAAAAGAACCTAAGTTTGATATTGCAGTTAACAGAAGCGTTATTAATAGAGATAGGGTTAAAAAGAAATTAGACGATTTAAGTTTTACAAGCAGAAAAACAACAATTTCTCCTTTTGGTATAACAATTAACAAAAGAATTCCAGAAAATGAATTAAAAAAAAATAAAAAGAATTTTTTTGAGGTTCAAGATGAAGGTTCTCAAATAATAACTCAGATTATTGATATAAATAAAAAAATTAAGGTGTTAGATATGTGTGCTGGAAAAGGCACTAAAACTGTATTTTTAAATAATACTTATGGAGATATCATAGATTTATATGCATATGACATATCAAAAAGCAGATTAAATGTGCTAAAAAAAAGAAAAAAAGAATTAAAGTTAAATAAATTGAAAATAGTTCAAAATTTAAGTAACTATAAAAATTATTTTGATCTTATAATTTGTGACGTACCCTGTTCAGGAACTGGTGTTTGGCGAAGATTTCCTGAAAATATAATAAGGCTAACAAAAAAACAATTAGACTCTTTTATCAAAAGTCAATTAACTATTTTAATTAAGGCCTCTCATTTATGTAAGATCAATGGAGAAATAGCTTATATTACTTGTTCTCTAATTGACAAAGAGAATAAGTTACTAATCCTAAAGTTTTTAGAAAATAAAAATAATTTTAAATTAATTGATATCAAAAATAGAGTGAATAAAATTCTTAGTCAAGAAACTTGTGGAAATAATACTAATACTTTTACATTAACACCAGATATGTATTATACTGATGGTTTTTTTATTGGTATTTTAAAAAAAGAATATAATTTTGATAATTCCTTTGCTACATAATGCTTACAATTTTTTTTTTTAGATTATACTAATAGATTAAAATAAGAGAAGGATAATTATAGCAAATAATATGAAAAATAATGAAAAGAACATTCCCGTTTTGGTAGTAGATTTTGGAAGTCAAACTACACAACTTATTTTAAGAAGGATAAGAGAGTTAGGAGTTTATTGTGAAATAGTAAGTTATAAGAACCTTATGTTTGAAGTAAAAAAATATTCCCCAAAAGCTTTAATCTTTTCAGGGGGCCCATCTTCAGCTTTTGTTAATTCATCTCCAAAAGTAAGTGAAGATATATACAAACTAAATATTCCTATTCTAGGTATTTGTTACGGAATGCAAATAATTTGTCAGCAATTAAAAGGAAAAGTTAAAGAAACTAATACAAGAGAATTTGGAAAAGCAAATATAAAAATTCTTAAAAACAGCGCTATCTTTGGCTCTTCTCTTAAAATAGGCAACAAAAGTCAAGTTTGGATGAGTCATGGAGACCAAGTAGAAAAGCTACCAAAAGGATTTGAAATATTAGCTTACACCAAAGATAATAATATTTCAGCTATATCTAGTAAAGAAAAAAAAATATTCGGAATACAGTTCCATCCTGAGGTAATTCATACTTTAAAAGGAAGAACAATTATAAAGAATTTTGTTTTAAAAATATCAAAAATTAAACCTAATTGGAAAATAAAAAATTATTTAGATGAAAAAATTAACCAAATAAAAAAACAAGTGAAGAATGATGAAGTAATTTGTGGCTTATCTGGAGGTGTGGACTCTTCTGTAGTTGCAGCTTTGATTAATAAGGCAGTTGGTAGAAAATTAACTTGTATTTTTGTTAATCACGGCTTGCTTAGAAAAGATGAAGAAAAGGAAGTAATGAATGATTTTAAAAAATATACTAATGCTAAAATAATATATGTAAATGCAAAAAAAGAATTTTTTTCTAGATTAAAAGGAATAACTGAGCCAGAAAAAAAACGTAAAATAATTGGTAAAGAGTTTATAAGAGTTTTTGAAAAGGAAGCAAAAAAAATTAAAAATGCTAAATATTTGGCACAAGGCACACTATACCCTGATGTTATAGAGTCAAAACATATTGAGGGATCAAAGTCTAAATTAATTAAATCTCATCATAATGTAGGAGGCCTACCGAAAAAGTTAAATTTGAAATTGATAGAGCCACTAAGAGAATTATTTAAAGATGAAGTAAGGCAATTAGGAAAAGAATTAAGGCTACCGGATAATATTGTAAGACGCCATCCTTTTCCTGGCCCAGGTTTAGCAATTAGAATACCTGGAGTAATTTCTAATAAAAAGATAAATATCTTGAAGAAGGCAGACTTTATTTTTATAGAAGAACTAAAAAAGCACAATTTATATAATAAAATATGGCAGGCTTTTTGTGTCTTGCTCCCAGTTAAAAGTGTTGGAGTTATGGGAGACAGTAGATCATATGAATTTACTTTGTCAGTTAGAGCTATCACTTCAAAAGACGGTATGACGGCTGAGGTTTATAACTTTAATCATAATTTCTTAAAATATATTTCAGGTAGAATAGTAAATGAAGTGAAAGGTATTAATAGAGTTTTATATGATATAACATCAAAACCTCCTGCAACAATTGAGTGGGAATAGCAGGTTTTTTAAAAAACCTAGTTTTCTAGGGTTTTATAATATAAATATTACTTCCAAATAATAAAAATAGTATAAAAAAACAGCAGAAATCAGAGGTTTTATAAGGTTAACTTCCAAGTTACATACCAAGTGCGTATGCAATTGCACAGAATGATGCATAAGGAATCTAAGTTTAGTAAAAACAATAACTTAAGTGAAAAAAATAACTTCCAAGTAAATCAACTCACTTGGAAGTTAAATCACTAAATGCTCAGAAAAATGGAGTAGGGGATCATAATCCCAAGGTCGCAAGTTCAAATCTTGCCACCGCCACCACAAAACCATAGTCACATTGAATTTTCTTGGATTACTACTTCACTAAAAAAAGAGTATTTTGGTTTGACCCTGTTTGACCCTATTATATCGGTGCGAAATATAAGGACAGAAGAAATGTTTTTTATATACTATTATAAATGAATAAAACATTAAGAACTCTAGTAAATACAATTAAAGAAGGCAAATATAATAACACTTATAAGATGTGTTGGATTAGGTCTATAATTGAAATACTCATTCTAAAACCAAATAAAAAACAAATCTCATTTGAAGAACTTTCAACAATAATTTTTAAAAATTATTGGAACCAAACAATTTTTTTTAACTTAAACCAAGGACCAATTAATCAAAAACCTGGAATTTGTAAAATTGTAGAAAGCAACATTAATGAATATAAGAAAAATTACGGTCATCAACCTATATTTTATGAAAGAGTATCAACTAAGATTAAAATAGATAAAAAAAAAATATGTAATTTACTAAAAGAAAATGTGAGTTGGCGTTTTTTAGATAAAAATAATAGTATTTATAAATTAGATAAAAATAATGAAACACTATATTTGAAGGACACAAATACCTTAAAAAAATATGCTGACCTTTTGTTAGAAATAATAAATTACAAATGGACAGAAATACTAGAAGATTTTAATTCCTCTCCTAGAATATCAAAGAAAGTAAATGGTACATATAAAAAAAATATTAAAAGAGGAAACCTTAAAAATTTTAAAAAATTTTTAGATATCGAAAACCCTAACAGATTAGATTTTGTAACTGGAAAAAAAATTATCAATAATAATTTATCTATACATCATGTAATACCTTGGTCATATATGTATTCTGATGATTTGTGGAACCTAGTTTATTTAGACAAGACTATTAATTCAAAAATTTCAAATAGACAACCTAGGGAAAAAGATATTAAAAAACTTGAATTGAGAAATTTAAAACTCTTAAAAACTTTAGAAAAGAAAAAGAATAATAATAAAATAATTAGTGAATTAAGATTAGCAATAGAGAACAATTATGTCAGAAAATTCTGGATTAGTTTCAAAGGATAAGAAATACAAAGATTGTATATTTTGTAATCTTCCATCAAGTAGAATTCTTGATGAATCAGAATATTTCTTAGTTATCAGAGATATGTATCCTGTTACTAAAATGCATTCTTTAATAATATCAAAAAGGCATGTAGAAAATATCTTCGATCTTATTGAAAAAGAATTAATTGATATGAATAGTTTTATACTTAAAACAAAAATTAATTTAGAAAATCTTGATACTTCAATAAGTGGTTTTAACATTGGTACCAATGTAGGAAAGTCTGCTGGACAGACCATATTTCATTTTCATATGCATATTATCCCCAGAAGAGATGGGGATGCAGAAAATAGCAGAGGTGGAGTAAGAGGCGTGATTTCTGAAAAACAAGATTACTAAAATATGAAAATTATTTCTTGGAATATGAATAAGAGAAGAAAGGGAAATATCAAATCTGTGGTTAGAATATTTTTAATATAAAATTTTGAAATATAGAATCTAGTTTTCTGGTGTTATGAAGTCCTTAGATTCAAAGTTTGATTCATAGAATGGACTCTATTGATTCTCATAAGTATAAC